>MDSV01097565.1_pt1 | contig 16611 bp, 7 predicted proteins | sample 810851 | NCBI WGS metagenome assembly MDSV01 (sample SAMN05326640, study PRJNA326480) | marine metagenome | isolation source: seawater | place: Atlantic Ocean: North East | collected 2012 | reverse complement strand
TGCGGGCAGGGGTTGCAGTCCGCGCAGTCTTGTTTCAGCTTGCGGTGCGGGCAGGGGTTGCAGTCCGCGCAGTTATCTTTCCGCTTGCCGTGCCGGCACCTCTTCCTCTTTTCCCCCATGCTCGCGTACCCCTCCGCGCGCCGCCAAGTTGCCCCGCAAGTGGCCGTCGTGGTTCTTCCTTTCTCGTTCAAAGGTCGTCGTGGCTTTTTCGGCCCGTCAAGAGAAATCGCGATTTTTCTCGCGTGTCGGGCGAGGAAGCGCGAAACCACAACGTCTCGCGCTCGGCGGCCCTGGCGCGCCTTCCGCCCGCCCCCCCCCAGGAGGATGGGCAAGAACGATTTCCTCTCCCCGAAGGGCATCGCGAACGCGTCCAAGGCGAAGGGTCTGCAGAAACTCCGGTTCTACTGCCAGGTGTGCGCGAAGCAGTGCCGGGACCAGAATGGGTTCAAGTGCCACATCACGTCCGAGGCGCACTTGCGGCAGATGGAGCTGTTCGGGCAGAACCAGAGCCGGTTCATCGACGGGTACAGCGAGGAGTTCCTGAAGGAGTTCCTGCAGCTCATGTCCATCTCCCACCGCAACAGCCGCGTCGCCGCGAACGTGGTGTACAACGAGTTCATCGCCAACAAGCAGCACACGCACATGAACAGCACCAAGTGGACCTCGTTGACGGAGTTCGTCAAGTATCTGGGGCGCGAGGGCATCGCGCGGATCGACGAGACCCCGAAGGGATGGTTCCTGACGTACGTCCCGGAGGACAGGGAGGAGAAGATGCGCCAGGAGTCGCAGAAGCGCAAGCAGAGGGCGCAGGAGGACGCCTCCGAGCGCGACGCGCGGCTCATCGAGGAGCAAATCGCGCGCGCCGCCGAGGAGCGCGCCGGGAGAGGCGCCGACGCCGAGCCCGAGGCGACGGCGCTTCGGCGCGACGGCGACGCCGAGAGTCACGGCCGTCTCGAGTTCGCGCTCAGCGCGGATTCCAAAAGGGACGGCGCCGGTAAGACGACCACGAAACGAAAGCGCGCGCCCATCGCGCCGAACGCCGCGTTCGGGGAGGATGACGAAGACGAGACGCGAACGCGCGCGCGGGTCCTCGAGGACGGCGTCGAGACGCGGAAAAAAGAAAGCGCGGTGGCGGCTGTCGCGCGCGCGGGTTCGGCGGCGGCGGAGAAGAGACGGGCGGCGGAGGCGGCGGCCAAAAACGTCGCGCACGAAACCCAACTCGCCGTCGACGACGACCCGCCTTGGCTCGTTCCGAACCTGGTCGTGAAGATCACGAGCCGAGCTCTGCGCGACGCCGGCTTGTACAAGAAGAAGGCGCGCGTGCGCGCCGCGCGCGACGGCGGGTTCGTCGGCGAGTGCGCTCCATTGGACGACGCGCTCGCGTCGACGGTGGTGCGCGTGGACCAGACGGAGCTGCAAACGGTGCTCCCCGCGGTCGGCGGGGCGGTCGTGGTGGTGAAAGGCCCCGCGCGGGGTACGAAAGGGACGCTCGTGGGCTTGGAGACGGAGTCCTTCCGCGCCGTCGTCCGCGTGGACGGCGAGGAGAGAAAGTTTTCGTACGACGACGTGTGCAAAGTGTCCGTCGCGAGGGAGTAGTAGAGACGCGAAGGTAGGTATTTGATCGTCGCGTAGCGCGGCGAGTACGACGTACGTGTTTCTTCAGCCCGCCGTGTCGTGTGTCGCGAAAAAAAAAACAATCACCCGACCCAGATCCTCGCGAGCGCGCCGATCTCGTGGATGGAGATGTCCTTGGTGGCGTCCAGCTTGACGACGCCGTCGGCGCCGTCCACGCCGATGAGCTCGGCGGCGGCGCCGCGGTTGTCGTCGCCGGCGACGACGCGCACGCGGTCCTTCTTCTGCGGCTTCGCCAGAGCGAGCGTCGCCAGCGGCGTCGTGACCACGGACCCGGGACCCGTCTCCAGGCTCTCCAGCCTCTTGTCGCCGTTGGCGAGCGTCTTCGTCGTGCCGAGCGCCACGCTCGCCTCCGCGCCCTCGCGGCGCCGCAGCACGCCCTGGCGCCCGTCCGGCAGCGTCACCACCGCGTCCGACACGAACGGGCCCGAGTACCCGAAGTCGGGGTCGTCGCGCGCGCCCGCGGAGCCGCCCGCGCCGCCGCCGTACCCGGCGGGCGTGCCGGGCACGCCCGCGGGCGTCCCCGTGTACACGCCGCCCTCGGACCCGGGCAGGCCCCGAGCGCTGCCGAGGTCGCTCTCGCTCCAGACGCTGGCGTCGTGCGCCGGCGTGGTCGGGTTCCACGCCGACGCGTGCAGCGGCGTGCGCCCGCCGGCGCCGTCGTCGCGCATCGGGGTGGCCGACCCGGCGCCGTAGTGCGGCGTGCGCGCGCCGTAGTGCGGCGTCGGCTGCCCCGCGCCCGGGAAGTCGTGGTCCATCGCGCCGACGCCCGCGGCGTCGGGGGGGCGGTACGCGCTCGAGTCGCCGGACCCGGCCAGCTGCGAGCGCTGCACGGTGACCGTGCGCGACTGCGCCTCGAGCTCCACGCGAACCGTCGTCTCGGTGGCGTCCACGATTTTGCCCTTGTACCCTTTGTACACGCCCGCGCCGACGCGAGCGACGGTGCCGATCAGGTCGTTGTCGCGGCGGCCGACGCGCCCGCCGCCGAACGCGCCCGCGCGGGGCGCCGCGTGGGACGCGCCCGCCGAGCGCGGCTCGCGCGCGGGCGACCGCAGGAGCGCCGAGCCGGGCGACTGCGGCGCGGCGGCGAAGCCGCCGCCGCCGCCGCCGCCGCCGCGCGCGCCGTGCACGCGGCAGTCGCGCGCGCGCACGACGACGATGCCTCCGTGCTCGGCGACGTCCCTGGCCTTGCCCCAGAGCACGCCCTTCCAGATGTGCACGACGGTGATGGTCATGCCCTTGCCCGGCCCATCCGCGACGCGCGCCATGCTGCCCACCTCCACCGTCTCCATGGACCCGTCCACCGCGCTGAGCCCGCGCGTGTTCACCTTGCGGCGCATGTCGTGGAGGCGCGCCGGGCGGACGTCCGGGCGGTCGAACGAGGAGCTCTGCATCATGAGCACGGCGGCGTCCTTCTCGACGCGCACCACCATGCCCACGGCGCCGTCCTCCAGCATCACCAGGTCGTGCGTGCCGTACTCGCCCACGCTCTCGACGCGACGGCTCGCCTCCGCGCTGTCCGCGAGGTGGTGCGAGAACACCACGAACTCCTCCTTGGTGACATCGCCGAAAACCGTCGCCACCTCGCCCTCCACCTTCACCACCAGACCCGCCTCGCCCTCGTGCCTGCCGTGCACGCACCGCACGTGGCTGCCCAGCTTGAACGACTTGCGCAGGGAGGCGCGGTCGATGTCCAGCGCCTCGTGAAGCATCTCGTGCTGCGGCATGATCCGCACCGAGCCGTCGGCGTTGACGCGCTCCACGACACCCGCCAGGTTCTTCAGGTCGCCCTGCGCGATCATCACCTGGTCGCCCGGGCGGAAGTTCTGGTCGCGCGCGCCGCCTGCGCCCTCCCCGAGCGACGCCGCCAGCGCCTCCAGGTTCGCCTCCGCCGCGCTCGCGCCGGACGCGCCCGCCTTCCCCGCGCCTTTCGCCTCTGTCGCCTCCTCGCCCGCGGCGTAGCGCTGCAGCTCGTCAAGCGCCGGGGCCTCCGCCAGCCGGCAGGAGACGAAAGAGATTGTCTTGACGTGGTACCCGTCCTTGAGCTTGTGCGCGCCGCAGAGCAGGTCCACGACGTCGCCCATCCTTCTGTCCTGGCGCCCGCGCTCGAACGTGAGGTTGTGCTTGCGCGCCTCCGCCTCGGTGAAGAGGCGCGCCGGCGGGCGCATGGCGCCGTCCTTCTTGGCGCGGCCGGCGGCGGTGCCCTCCTCCTTGGCCTGCAGGTGCGCGTAGTCGAAGCGGGGCACGAGCTTGACCGTGCACTGGTTGTCCGCGTAGTTGGCGTCGACGACGCGCGCGAGGTCGCCCTTGTACACGCCGCCGCGCATGCGCCCCCACGAGCCGACGACCACGTTCTCCACCTTCTTCTTGGTGACGGAGATGGAGTCCACCATCTCCTTGATGGGCACCAGGCGAATGGGTTTCATGTGGTACACGTGCCGCATCCCCGCCAGCGCTCTCTTGACGTGGTCCTCACGCTCAGCCTCGACGTAGATGTACGATTTGAGGTGGTCCTGCGCGGAGGCGGACATGATGGCCATCGCGCCCTTGCCCGTCTTCCGCATGTTGATCGCCTTCTGCATAAGGCACACCACCGTCTCGCGCTCCTTGCCCTGCTTCACCGTGACCATCCACAGCTTGGGGTCCCTCACCGTAGGGTGCAGCGCCTGCTGGTCCACCGCGTCCGCGACGCCGTCCCCCTCGTACTTGTCCCTGTGCGCGGCGTACCGCTCCTTGAGCCGCTTCTCGAGCTCCTCCTCATCCTCCAGACGTTCCATGTTCTCCATGTTCTGATACCGAGCGTGGACGCGCTGCTGCGCCTCGAGCTCGACCGCCTCACGCTCTTCGTTGTCCAGCTCCTCCGCCTCGCCGTCGAGATCGCCCTCGTCGTCGGACACCTCGTCGTCGTCCTCCACCTCGGCGATGTCGTCGATGAACGCCGCCGCGGCGGAGGACTTTTTGGACGGCTTGGAGGAGGCCTTCTTGGACGCCTTCTTCGATCGCTTCTTGTCGGGCTTCTCCCCGTCCGAATCGGACTCGTCATCCTCCTCCGCGACGTCGTCCACGAACTGGTTACGCTTGCGGGTCTTCTTCGATTTCTTCGCGTCGCCCGCCTCGGGCTTCCCCTCGTCCTTCGCGTCCTCCTCGTCGTCCGAGGCGTCCTCGTCCGAGGAGTCGTCGTCGTCGCCGTCGTCATTCTCCTCGTCCGAGTCCTTGTACTCCTCCTCCTCCTCGGAATCCGCGGGCTCTTCCTCGGACTCCTCCTCCTCAGCGGGGCGCATCTTCTTAGAGACCGCCTTGGTGAACTTGCCGTGGGTCACGCGCACCATGGCGACGGCGGATGGTCACCGAGCGACGACCCGATCGCCGACCGCCTAGGGTTAATTTCGCGCGAGCGCGAAGCGGTGGATCCTGCGCCTGCGCGGAGACGGGCGGAGGGCTCGGCCCGGTGACGAGCGCGCGCGTGCCTCTGACGACGGCGCCTGACCGATGCGCACCGAGTCGCGACGTGAAAGCGACGCGGGCGATCCACGGGCGAAGCTGCGCGGCGTGAACCTGCGCGAGCTGCTTGTGATCTCTGCGCGCGATCGCCGACTCCTGAAAACTTTGCCGCAAAAACGCCGCGCGCGCGCTTGGACCGCCGGCGGGCGGTCCAACCGACCGACAGAAAAAAGTCGTTTCCTCGTTTCTGGTTTCTCGCGCGTGTACGACGACGCTCCCTTCGACCGCAGAGCGTCGCGCGCGGCGGGCGTCGGCGGCGGACCGGGGCCTCCCGGTCCCCGTCACGATGGACGACCGCGACCGCCGCCCCCTGGTGGTGTGCGTCGCCGAGAAACCCTCGCTCGCGCTCTCCATCGCGTCCTTCCTGTCCGACGGGAAGCACGTCACGAGGCGAGGCCATCTGGACGTGCACGAGTTCGCGCGTCCGCACGAAGGCGCGCTGTGCGACTTCAGGGTCACCGCGGTGACCGGGCACGTCCTCTCCATCGACTTCCCCGCGCGCTTCCAGAGCTGGGACGTGGACCCGTCCTCGCTCTTCGACGCGCCCGTCGTGAAGAAAGAGGCGTCGAAGGGGTCGAGGGTGGTGGAGCATCTGGAACGAGAGGCGCGCGGCGCGGCGAGACTCATCCTGTGGCTGGACTGCGACCGCGAAGGCGAGAACATATGCTTCGAGGTGATGGACGCGTGCGTGCCCGTGATGCGGTCGGTGAAAGACCCCCGCTTCGCGCCTGCCGTGCGTCGCGCCAAGTTCAGCGCGGTCACCAAACCTCAAGTCGAGGCGGCGATGCGCGACTTGGGCGACCCCGACGTCCATCAGGCGCGCGCGGTGGACGCGCGGGCGGAGCTCGATTTGAAAATCGGCGTCGCGTTCACGCGGTTCCAGACGAACCATTTCCGGAACAAGTTCTCGGGTCTCGACTCGAGCGTGGTGTCGTACGGGCCGTGCCAAACCCCGACGCTGGCGTTCGTCGCGGCGCGGCGGAGGGAAATCGCCGCGCACGATCCGGAACCGTTTTGGCGCGTCTCCTTGTCGTGTCCCGAACTTTTCCGCGAGGAAGCCTCCGAGACGCGCGCGGAGGAAGCGTCAGCCTCCGAGACGCGCGAGAAGAAAAACTCAAATACGCTCACCTGGCGCCGCGGTCGGGTCTTCGATAAGACCGTCGGGGAGATGTACGCCGGGTTGGCGCGCGAGGGCGCGCGCGCGCGCGGAAATCGCGCGCGCGTCGCGGCGGCGTCCTCGACGGAGCGCGCGAATGCGCCGCCTCCCGGTTTGAACACGGTCGACTTGCTCAAGTCGTGCTCGAGCGGATTGGGCATGGGCGCGCACCGCGCGATGCAGATCGCCGAGCGCCTGTACATGGAGGGGCACATCTCGTACCCGCGCACGGAGTCGAGCGCGTTCCCGAAAGGGTTTGATTTCCCGGAGGCGCTCCGCGCGTGCGCGAGGCACCCCGAGCTCGGCGACGCGATGGTGGCGGAGATGGTGGCGGAGCTGGAAGGCGAAGGCGCGGGCGCGGGCGACACGCGAACGACGAAGATCTCGAGCTCGAGCGCTTCGACTTTGAAGACGCAACCCGCGTTCCGCGCGCCTCGCGGCGGCGTCGACGCCGGCGACCACCCCCCGATCACGCCGGCGGGCGCCGGCGCGGCGTCGCCGAGCGACGTGGGCGGCGTCGACGCGTGGCGCGTGTACGACCTGGTCGTCCGCCGCTTCGTCGCCGCGTGCGCGCGCGACTGCGTGGTCGTCACGCACGCGGTGGCCCTCGAGGTGGGCGGCGAGCTCTTCGACGCCTCCGCGAGCGAAGCCCGAGAAGTCGGGTGGACGGCGGCGATGCCGTGGCGCGCGCCGCCTCGGCGCGCGACGTTGGCCAAAGCCTGGAAGGCGGGCGACGACGCGGAAGTCGTCTCCGTCGAATTAGAGCCGGGTCTTACGTCGCCCCCGCCCCGCATGACCGAGTCCGAGCTCATCGGGCTGATGGAGGCGCACGGCATCGGCACGGACGCGTCCATTCCCGCGCACATCCACAACGTGGAGAAGCGGCGGTACGTGACGATCGACGCGAAGACGCGCGCGGCGGACGTCACGGACCTGGGCGGCGCGCTCGTCGCCGGGTACGATTGCGTGGACCCCGAGCTCGCCGCGCCCGCCACGAGACGCGCGCTCGAGAAGCAGCTGGATCTGGTCGCGACGGGCGCGGCGGACCACGCGTCTGTGGTCAAGCACGCGCTCGCGCAGTTCGCCGCGAAGTACGCGCATTTCGTCGCCAACGTCGGCGCCGTCGACGCGCTCTTCGAGCTGCGATTCGACCCGCGAGCTTCGGATCGTCTGGAGCGCGCGGCGCCGTTTTCGCGGTGCGGGCGGTGCGCGCGTTTCTTGCGACTCGCCGTCGGGTCGAGTTCCGGAACGCACAAGGCACTGCACTGCGCCACGGAAGACGAGACGTACGCGCTTCCAGCGGGCGCGGTGGTCCAGCCTTGGGACGGCCGCGCGTGTCCGCTGTGCGACTTCGAGCTCGTGCTGTGCTCCTACGGGGGCGACGCGCGGTTCCCGCTGTGCGTCTCGTGTTTCAAGACGAAACCGGTTCCGGTCGAAACCGGCGGTCTCGCACCCGGCGGTGGTCACGAAGCGGTGCGCGGCGCGAGCGCGTTTCCGCGCGCGTTCGCGTGCCCGCACCCGAGCGCGCACCCGATCGTCGAGGAACGCATCGTGTGTCCGTGTCCGACGTGCGACGACGCAGGGTCGTTTCTGACGGTGGAGCCGAGAACGGGCTCCGCCGCCAACGCCAAGCTCGTCTCCAAGCTGCACTGCGTGGCGTGCGAGACCACGCTTCGGTTCCCGAAATCGGTGGCGGAGGTGCTTCCGACGCGCGTGAAGTGCGGCGGGTGTGCCGCGCGGTGCGTGGAGGTGCGGTTTCACGAGGACCAAACGCCTCTCGCCGGGGGCGAGACGAGACTCAAAGCGTGTGTGGCGTGCGAAGACCTGCTCAATCGCGACGTCGTGCTGGCGCGCGTCTCCAGGCGCGGCGCGGGCGGCGGGGGGCGCGGGGGGCGAGGGCGAGGGCGAGGCGGGCGGCGGTCGTAGCGGAGCGTTTAGATCGTTTCGGGCGTTTTTCGCTTTTCGCGCAGAGCAGACGGAAGCAACTCTTCTTCGTCACAAGCAAGCTTTCGTCTCGCGAGAGCTTCGCGTTTTCTCCTCTTCGAGCGCGCCCATCAGGCGAGAGCCTTGGCGATGAGCGCCTTGCGCTTCGTGCGCGCGACCATCACCTTGTACCTGTCGAAGTCGGTGAGGTTCTTGCGCGCCGCCTGCTTGGCGAGCTTCTTCCCCCACGCGGACGCCGCCCACTTCCCCTCGACGTCCGCCGCCTTGAGCGCAGCCGCCAGCGCCTCCTTGGAGGGGGATCGCTCCTCCAGGTCAACCACCAGGGAAGTGACCGCGAGGCGGCGGAGCGAGATCACGCAGCGCTGGATGCCCGGCGCGTCGACGAGAACCTGCGGTGGTGCGAGTGCGTTGAGGGGTTCGGAGGTGAGCGATCGCGAAACGCGTGGGATGTATCGACGAGGACGCTCGGGAAAAGCTATCGATCGCCCCCGCGAGGGGAAAAGCCCTGGGGAAAGCGACGCGATGGCGGTTTAGGGTTTTCCGTCGACGCGCGCGGACTTCGACGCGACGCGCGGCACCCGAGCCCAGGCGAGGAGAGGAGACGCACCCTGTTCATGTCCACGAAGTCGACGATGGTGACGAGCTTGCCGTACAGGGGGTCCGCGGCCAGGTTGACCAGGCAGACGCGCCCGAGCTCGATGTTGCGCTGCGGGGATGAGCGAGGACAGCGGTGGGAGAGATTTCCGTCAGTGGCGCGCTCGGCGGATTCGGAGGCGCACGCGGGGACGCGACGCGAACGGCGCGACCGTAGACGCCGGGGTCGACGGGACACGCACAGTGAAAGGCATCGTTTACGTAGACGACCGCGTTCGGGTGCGTCCAGTGCGCCGTTAAAGAGGGACGTCGTCAGCGCGGAACCGGCTCTTTGTGCGAGAAAAACAGACGCCACCGCGCTCGGTTTTGACGCGGGGCAGTTCGGCTGGTCAGGCTGGTCGGTCGACCGGTTTCGTCCTGGGAGTTTTTCGCTTGGCGTTTCGTGGTCTCATCGTAGTTCGGAGGGAACAACGCGAAGCGCGCGCTCGTGCCGGGAAGACGCGCGGCGGCGCGATGGCGTCGCCCTTCCCCCGCGCCGCGTGGCTCTCGCTCGTGCTCATTCTCCTCGCGGCGCCCCGCGTGGCGCCCGCGTCCACGAGCGAGGCGGCCGCGCTGTCGCGCGCGCCCGCTCCCGCGGGCCCGTCGCTGCACGACAAGGCGCGCGCGCGCTCCGCGAGCGAGCGCGAGCGCGCGACCCGATCCGCGGGGCTCGGCGCGACGAGCGACGCTTCCGCCGTGCGCTTCACCGCCGAGGGCGAGGCGCGCTTCTCCCGCCGGCTCGCGTCGCTGCTCCAGAGGCCGTGCGAGGGGTACGCGCGCAACCTCATCGACGAGCCCGCGCGGGACGTGCAGCACGCGGCGGTGATCGTTTTGCGCGAGAGCTGCGCGGCGGCGGCGCCGGCTGCGCCCGGGCAGACCGTCAACCCGTGCGCGGACCTCGTCAACGCCGTGAACGTGGTGCTGGACCACGCGGAGGCGGCCGAGCTGCTCAAGCAGCTGCTGCACGAGAAGTGCCAGAGCGCGGCGGCGGCGGCGGCGGCGGCGGCGGGGGGCGCGCGCGACGCGGCGCGCGCCAGGGACGCGGCTTCCTTCCTGGTCGCCGACACGGTCCGCCAGGTGGCGGAGGACGAGCAGACGCTCCGGGACCACCACGGCGCGTCGCGGGACCGCGCGGAGGTGGCGAAGCGGCCGCGCGTGCCCGAGGAGGGCGTGTTCCTGCTGGACCGCGGCGCGGGCGACGCCGTTGACGCGTGCGCCGCGAGTCGAGAGGGCGAGGACGGCGAACGCGGCGCGCGCGGCGAACGCGGCGACGACGACGAGGGTCACGAGGACGGTGTCGTTCGCGACGGTCGCGAACGTGCCGAAGACGACGCGCGCGAGCGATGCGTCGACGGGAAAGGCCAGCGCTCGCGCGAGAGATGGGTCGACGGCGAAGGCGACCGCTCGCGCTCGCGCGAGGCGGCGGGCCCGGCGCCGCCGACCACCTGGCGTTACTCCGGTCCCTCCGCCGAGGACGTGGCGTTCGACCCTTTGCCGGAGACGTCGGCGCCCCCCGATGGCATCGAGGAGATCCGCCGGGTCGAGCGCGTGGCGCTCACGGACCTGTTCAAACAGACCGAGGGCTCGCGGTGGCGCCGGCGGCGGCACTGGCTGTCGAGAAGGACGCACTGCGCGTGGGAAGGCGTGTTTTGCGCGTCGGACGACGCGCCCGCGGGCGTGCTGGGCTTGGTGCTGAACGACAACGGTCTGTCCGGCCCGCTGCCGCCGACGCTGGCGCGCCTGCGTCGTCTGCGCCACCTGGATCTCAGAGACAACGCTCTGACCGGCGAGATCAGCGGCGCGTTCGGTTCCTTGCGCGGCTTGACGTCGCTCCTCCTCCGCGGCAACGCGTTGCGCGGCGCGATTCCGCCCGAGCTGGGCGGCGCGACGCGCGTGGAAAAGCTGGACGTGTCGGACAACAAGCTCACCGGCGCCGTGCCCGATCTCGCGTTCGCGCGGTTTCTCGAACTAAAACTGCTCAACGTCTCGCGCAACGGCCTGGAAGGCGCGTTGCCGGCGTCGACGTGCGCTCTGCCGCGGCTGGAGGCGTTTTCGGCGGCGCGGAACCGGTTCTCCGCCGGACTCGGCCTCTGCGCCGCCGCGCTCGCCGGGCGAGAGGGCGTGGACGGCCTCGGCTCCGAAATCAGGCTGTTCGACGTGTCGCACAACGCGCTCACGGAGCCGCCGCCCGCCTTGCCGCGCCACGCCGACAAACTCGCCGTCTGGGACGTGTCCGGGAACGCCCTGGCGGGCGGGTTCGGGGACGACTTCGCGCTTCCCGCGACGCTCAAGGTGTTCGCGTCGCGGTGCCACGAGAAGAGCCTCACCGGTTCGCTTCCGGAGTCGTTTTTCCCGATACACTCGCAGTTGAGACGCGTAGACCTTAGCGGGTGCGGTCTGTCCGGCCGTCTGCCGGACTCGCTGATGACCCTCTCGAGCGCGCGCGAGGTGAATCTCAGCGGGAACGCGTTCGTCGGCCCGATCCCGAGCGACGGCGTCGTGGACCTCCGCGCGATGCGGTCGCTTCTCGAGTTGGACGTGAGCCGAAACAAGCTAAACGGCTCGTTCCCGCCCGCGCTCGCGTCGCTCACCGCGTTGCGCGTCCTGGACGTGAGCCGCAACGCGCTCACCGGGTCGCTCCCGGGTGGGGACGCGCTGGCGTCCCTCGCGGCGCTCGTCAAGTTGGACGTCTCGGGAAACGACCTGCGCGGCCCGATCCCCCCCGCGCTCGCGTCGCTGCGGCGGCTGCGGTTCCTGGATTTAAGAGACAACCGTCTGGAAGGCGCGATCCCGCCCGGTCTGCTCACCGGCCACGCGCTGGAACACCTGGACGTCTCCGGGAACGACCTGGACTGGTCCTCGCTGGGGGGGGTATAGCGAGCGTCGGTTTCTAGAACGTACTTTAACTATCTCTAATATGATAAAAATAAGAACCGCAGCGCGTTCTATCATACGTCTCCGCGCGTTTGATGACTCCCGTGCTCGTCTCTCATCGCGGACCGCCGCACGTCCCCCGTCCGTCGCTCTGGCATCGCGCTCAGCTCCGTTTCGCCTCTCCCACGCAGTACGCCGCGGCGGACACGACGCCGCGGCGGGTCACGGCAGTATCGCGCGTGTCGTGCGCGGGCGTTATTTATCGACGGCCTGCCAGGCCACACCTGCGGTCTGCTTTGGAATAAAATAAACAACGCGATCGGTTTGCGGCGCGTCAGATATTCAGGGTTCGCAGTCGGTCACGAACATCGCCGACAGTTATGCGCAGAAATCAGAAAACCTGACGCGCGACGGCACGCGCCCGCCGCGCACACCTCGCCACGCGCGGGTTCGGAGCCGAAACGCCGAGCCTGCTTTCGTGCCTGCGATCACCGCGTCTCCGTGTCCGCGCCGTTCGCGCCGCGCGTTTTGCGTGGAGACGCACCGCGACCCCGGGTCGCGCCGCATCCATCTGGGGTAAACAACGAACGCGCCGCTGACGTGCTGACGGGGGTTGACGACCACGATACGCGTCATGAATCGCCGTCTGCTGCAAGATGCGGCTTCCGACGCCGAAGATAACGGCGGACTGGTGCGTCGACGCGTCCCCGCGAGTTTCGAGCCCTCCCTCTCGCGAGTGTCGCACCGCGCGCGGGGTCGGTCGCTCCCCACCTGCCGCCGCCGTGTCGTTGCCGCCGTCACTTTTCTAGGAAGTGGCCGCGTCCGGGACCGGTGCGCCGCGCGCGCGCACGCCGAAGCATCCGAGCCGACACCGCCCGGCGTTCTCGCCTCACGCGCACGAGCTGACCGGTACTCTCCCCCCGATCCGCCCGCCCACGTTTGCGCTCGCCCGCCGCGCCTCTTCGCGCGTCGCGCGCCGTCGGTCGCGAATCCGCGCCGAAAAAAAAACGCGTCGCCGAAACGCCGAAATCTGCCGAAATCCGTGACGTCGTGAAATCGTAACCCGCGCGGATGCGTGTTCTCGCAGGACGTGCTGTTCATGCTCTTCGGCGCGACGCTGGTGTTCTTCATGCAGGTCGGGTTCGCGCTGCTGGAGGTGGGCAGCGTGAGCATCCGCAACACCAAGAACACGCTGTTCAAGAACCTGCTGGACGTGTGCTGCGGCGCGACGACGTTTTACCTCGTCGGGTACGGGTTGATGTTCGGGAAGGGCGACGGGTTCGCCGGCGGCGACGACTTCGCCTTGTCGAGCGACGCGTTCGCGGTAAACGCGCGTAGCTCGGTTTCGGCGAACGGCGAGGCGGCGCGGTCGCATGCGCGGTTCGTGTACGCGTTCGCATTCGCGGCGACGAGCTCGACGATCGTCTCGGGCGCGCTGGCGGAGCGGTTCCAGTTCAAGGCGTACGCGCTGTACAGCGCCGCCATCACCGGCGTCGTATTTCCCATCGTCGCGCACTGGGCGTGGAGCGAGGACGGATGGGCGAGTCCTCTCAGGAACCCGGGGACGCGATTGTTCGGCAGCGGCGCGGTGGATTACGGCGGCGCCTCCGTCGTGCACGTCACCGGCGGCTTCGCCGCGTTGATCGCGTGCCTCGTCGTCGGCCCGCGCGTGGGGCGGTTCAACGCCGGCGTGCCCATGCCCATGCCCATGCAGAGCCCGGTGTTCCAAACCGCGGGCACCATGTTCCTGTGGTTCGGGTGGTACGGATTCAACTGCGTCGCCGTGGGCACGCTCGAAGGAGGCAACGCCGCGCTCGCCGCCAAAGCGGCGGTCGCGACGACGCTCGCGGCGGCGGCGGGGGGTGGCGCGACGATGCTCACGGACGCGTACCTTTGGCCCAAAAAACTCGAGCCGCGTCGGATGAACAACGGCATCTTGTGCGGTTTGGTCGCCGTCAGCGGGTGCGCCGGTTTGATCGAGCCGTGGGCGGCGTTGTCGATCGGAGCCGTCGCGGGCTTCATCTACGTCAACGCGTCGTATTCCCTGCTCGTGTGGCACATCGACGACGTCGTGGACGCCGTGCCCGTGCACTTCTTCGGCGGCGTGTGGGGGATCCTCGCGCCGGCGGTGTTCGTCAACGAGAGCGACTACACGATGCGCTACGGCCACCCGACGACCGCGGAGAACGGCGGGATCTGCGGGTTGTTCATGGGATGCGCGGGCGGGGGCGCGATCCTCGGCGCGAACGTGGTGTTTTTGATCAGCTCCGTTGCGTGGACCGGCGCCACGTGCTGGTTGACGCTGCTGGGCATCAACAAGGTGCTCGGCTCGCTGAGGGTCACGTCCAACGTCGAGATGAAAGGCATGGACGTCTCGCAGCACGGCGGGCGGAGCTACACGGAGTTCCAGACCACGGTGTTCACGTTCAAGACGCCGGGGGGGGGGGAGCACTCCATGGAGATGCGCGTGCGCGCGGGGGATGCCGCGAAGTTCGCCATGGCGCTGTCGGAGGTGATGGATAACTCAAGCAACGGGAGCGACCGCAGCGGGAGCCGCGGCGGGTCCACGCGGAGCGCGATCGCGGCGTCCGACGCGGCGGCGGACGCGCGCATGGTGTTCAAGGCGGATGAAGGTGGGAACAGACAAAAACACCCGACATCGGTGGACCACGTGGTGGTTGGCGAGGGGAACGTCGCCTACGCCAACCACTCCGTCGTGCGCGGCGCGCACGGCGTCCGCCCTCCCCTCGCCGGGTCGGGCGGCTCTATGCCCGGGCTCCCCTCGCGATCGAACTCCCAGAGCAGCCACGTCTCGCTGACGGTGGTGAACGAGGACGCGAACAGTGGTGGGCGCGCGAGTCCGGGCGCGTTGGGCATGACGAAGGATGGCGAGCCGTTCGATCCGTTCGAAGACGCCAACAGGACGTGAACGCGGGTGAGAGACGACTTTTTTTTTCGCGCGCGAAGTCGTACGCCGAAGCGCCGAGCGCGACGACGGAGTATTATTAATTAATATCCGGCGACGTTTCTCTATCGTCGACGCATCGTCGCGCGCTTCACCCCATCTTCTGGAAGATGACCACCAGCAGCATCACGCCCACCATCGCCGCGAGGAAGTAGATGCACAGGATGAGCCGCGAGTTTTTCTGGTAATCCTCCGCCTTGGCGAGCTGCTTCCGCCCCTCCTCCACGGTCGTCGCCACCATCTCGCAGTTGTAGTCGATGCGGTCCAGCACCGTGCCCTGGTCGATGATCAGCACGGACAGGTCCTTCATGACCCCGGCCAAGTCGTTCACGCTGCGCAGGATGTGCGCCACCTCCTGGTCGCGCTCGTACGAGCGCGCCTCCACGCGGTCCACGCGACGCATCTGCTGCGCCGAGAACCCGGGGTCGCCACCCGCGTCGTCCGACGCAGACTGGTCCGCGTACGGCGAAAACACGTCGTCCACGCCCGCCCCCCCCGGACCCCGGCCCTCCTGCTGCTGTAAGCGCTGTAAGTACTCCTTTTGGGTCTTGCGGAACACCACGGACAGCCGGTGCGCCTCCGTCGCGAGTTTGGTCTGCACGTTTTTCACGACTCTTTGCTCCTCCGCGCCGCGCGCGCCGGCGCGCTCGCCGAGTCGCCTGAGCCGCGCCTCGCACCGCTTGAGCAGCCGCGTGATCTCGTTGGTCAGCGCCTCCACGACGTGGTCCTGCGCGCCGCCCACGTCGTCGAACGTGGGGAGCAGCGCCTTGGCGTGCGCCGAGCTCAGCTCGCGAAGCTTGTCCTTCACCGCGGCGATGTCCGCCGACGCCTCTTCGCTGAAATCCACCCACGCGGGCGGGAGCGTGGAGGACATGCCCGCGATGCCTCCGAGCGCCCCGTCGGGCGGCCCACCGCTGCTGCTCCCGATCGCCGCGTCCAACAGGCGCGCGCTCGCCTTCTCGCGCGCCAGATCCTCGCGCGAGGCGCTGTACCCGAAGCCCCCGGTGTCCTTGGCGCGGTTCCTGAACCGCAGGAACGCGTCCGTCAGGTTCCTGGAGGTGCCCAGGAACGAGGGCGCGGCGGTCGCCATGATCGGAACGACGCCGAGGAGGGTCGGACGAGCGCGCCCGCGCACAGGCCGCGCGCGCCCCGAGCGCGCGCCGACGTCCTCGCTGTCCGACAGCGACGCGGCACGCGCCGAACGCCCACGCGCGGGATGCTCTGGCGAGGCGCTCCGCGAGAAACGACCGCTCGCGCAACGTTTTAATTCGACATGTGTCGCGCTGTCACGTCCATTCCCACTTTTGACACTCTTCTGACTGCGTCCCCATACGGACTCAAGCAAAAAATTCGTGCGTTCGCGTTGACGGCGTTGTTTTGCTTTTGCGTAAGCGCAAAGCCTGAGTGCCAAGTCGAGATCTTCGCTACCAGCCGCGCATAGCCTCGCGCGCCTGGAGCATCTCCAGCGCACGTATCCGCACTGCCGGGTCGCGGGTCGCGAGCGCGCGCTCTCCACGGACGTCCCACCGGCGGATCGGCGAACGCGCGTGTTCCCGGCTCTCGAGACGCGCGCGTCGATCGCGTCGACTCGAACGCAAACGGCTCTCCACTCGTCGGACAGCTCGGTGTGCGCTTAGGAGACGCGTCTGTCGCGTCCGTCGCGTCGCTGCACGGGCGAGATGGCGGAGGACGAGTCGAACAGCATCTCCCCCGGGGTGAAGGTGTGGGTCCCCGACCCCGTGGAGGCATACGTCTCGGGCTCGGTGGTCTCCGTCTCCGGCGAGGCCGTCAAGGTGGCCACCGAGAAGGGCGAGGCGGAGCTCAAGCACGCGGACCTGTGCCTGGTGGAGCACGCGGACCGCGAGGACATGGTGACTCTCAACTACTTGCACGAGCCGGGCGTGCT
>MDSV01127579.1_pt1 | contig 16613 bp, 8 predicted proteins | sample 810851 | NCBI WGS metagenome assembly MDSV01 (sample SAMN05326640, study PRJNA326480) | marine metagenome | isolation source: seawater | place: Atlantic Ocean: North East | collected 2012 | reverse complement strand
GTCGAGCGCCTGGTCCGACCTCCGCGCGCGCGCGCCTCCGCTTGTGCGCACGCGAAGAGCGGCGCCGTCGCTTCCCTCGACGAGAGTCGTGGCTTTTCGGCGCGTCCCAGAAAAAAAAAAGTTCCATGGCCGAAATGTGTGAAACTGTTCGTTTTCTTTGTAGGTGCCGAGTCGTAGGCCGGCGCAGAGCTCCCCACGCGGGAGGCAGGCGGCTGGGGGGCGTGGCCGCCGGAACCGTCCGCGGCGGAAGGGTGACGCGCGCGGGGCGTCGGTTGGCGTCGCCGCCGAGGACCCCGGGTCCTTGTGACCTCGGCACGGGGAGAACGCGCGAGCGAAATCGCGTTCTCGTGGCCGAATGCAGCTTCGCGATGTGACCGCGGGCCTCTCGGCGACGTTCGCGCGACTCCGCGGGCGTATCCCCGACGCCCCCGCGAACGCGAAGCAGCACCACAGACGAAGGCGCAGACGAAAAGTGCGTTTCCATCCTCGACCCGCCCCTCCGAGGCGTCCCGCCTCGTCCGCGGAGAGGTTCCATCGCGTCGGGGACCGCCCAAACGGCTTTTTCGAAAAGCGCGTCTTTTTCTGTTTCGAACGCGACTTTTCGTCGCGAATCCGCGTCCGCGACGCCTGACGATACCCATCACCCGCGTCGCGTTCCTCACCACCGCGCGCGCGCGCGACGAACGCGCTTCGCTTTCAAACCGACAGAAGCGGCGCGTCTCGCTCCGAACGCTCGCGCGCGCGTTTTTTCAGCCGTACGCGGCGCGGTTCCGCGCCGCGTCGCAATCGAAAAGCGGCGCGTTCGCGCACTGGGCGGCGTGCTTTTTCCTCGTCGCCGGCGCGACGGCGGAGTACGCGCTCGCGTTACTCCCCGTCGCCGCCGCCGGCGCGTCTTTCAAGCCGCTCGGCGCGCTCATCGGCGGCGGGCTGGGCGTTCTGTTCGTTGGGGGCGCGGGGTACGTCCGCGCGTACGTTTTCGAAAGCCGGAACGCGCTCGCGGACCACTTCTTCCTGGGCGCGCTCGTCGCGGCGACGCCGGCGGCGCACGCCGCGTCGGCGCTGGTGACCGCAGCGGACTTCCGCGGCGCGTCTTTGGCGTACGGTCCGGACGGCATGGGCATGGCGGACGCCGCGGAGGCGCTCGCGAGCGATGCGGGGAGCGGGCGCGACGCGGACGCGTTCGCGCTGCGCGAGCCCGAGGTGTTGTCCGTGTTCCGGTTCGACCTGATGGGGCAGGCGCACGCCACCACGCCGCTGCCGGACGCGACGCACGGGCACAAGGCGGGCAAGCTCGAGGAGGGCACGTTCTGCGCGGTGCCCGTGGTGGGCGCCAACTGGACGATCGCCGACCCGGTGCCCATGTGGTACGTCTGCGAGAACGACTGGCGTCTGTTCGTGGACTGCGAGGAGGCGTACCGCGGGACGTACGACCGGGGCGACTGGTACGGGAAGGACCGGCTGCGCGACTGCCTGCGCCGGCCGGAGGCGCTCGTCGCCGCGTACGACGTCGCCTACCCCTTCGGCGCGCCGCCGCCGTCGCCGCCGCCGCCGCCGCCGCCGCCGCCGACGTTCAACGCCACGTCCGTGAACGGCACGTCCGTAAACGGCACGTCCGTGAACGCCACGTCCGTGAACGCCACGTCCGCGAACGGGACGTCCGCGACGAACGCGGCGAACGCGGCGCGGAGGCGACTCTCGTCGCGGCGGCGGCTGACGCAGGATGACTCGAGTCTAAACGCCACGGAGACGAACGCGACGGAAACGGAAACGACCGCCCCTCCGCCTCCTTTGCTGGCGGTCCCGCCACCGCCTCCGTCGCCGCCCGCGCCACCCTCGCCGCCGCCGCTGCCTCCCGCGCCGCCGCCGCCGCCCGCGCCGCCGTCCCCGCCGGCGCCGCCGCCGCCGTACGTGCCGCCGCCGGTGTTCCGCCTGTTCTTCTACAGGCTGGACTTCGAGAACACGTACAACGAGTTCGCGCCCATCGCGCTGCGCGCGATCGAGGCGGCGAGCGTGAAGCACGGCGTGCTGGTGCGGCAGGACGCGCCGCGCGTGCGTCTGGCCGCGACGCAGTCGGCGTGCTGCGCTGAGGAGATAGCCGGCGCGTTGGCGGCGACCGCCGCGCTCTCGCTGGCGACGACGCTGCCGGCGGTTTCGCTCCGGGTTTTGTGGGCGGCGTACCGAACCGCGTACCCGGCGCGCGCGGGGAGGTCGCGCAAGCCCTCGGTGATGACCAGGCACCATCTGAAACGAATCAAGCTGCAGTAGACGGCGACGTGGACGGGGTCGTCGAGTGGCGGAGGGGAATAGACCCACGTAGGAATAGGAGTAGACATATTCGGACGCGTCGACGACTCGACGGAATACAACGGTAGAGGAGAGTCTCGTCGAATCCCTCTCCGCCTCTTTCCGCGACGACACTCGCGTCCGCGCCGGAGGGACGCGCCGGAGGGATGCTCGAGCACGCGGATGTCACGTTCTGGTGGGTCGCGGTCGGGGCGGCGACGTTCCCCGTGCTGTTCTTCGTGAGCGCGCCGTACGGTAAGCTCGTGAGGGACGGATGGGGAGGACGCGTCGACGGCCGGCTCGGGTGGTTCGTGCAGGAGATCCCGAGCCCGGTCGTCCTGACCCTGTCGTTCCTGTACGGCGGCGAGCTCCTGGCGTTCTCCGACGCCGCGCAGGCGAAGACCCCCCCGAGCGCGTTCGTGTACGCGTGCCTCGCGGTGTGGTGGGCGCACTACCTGAACCGCGCGGTGTACTACCCGCTCGTGCGGCGCATGAGCGACACCACCGTCCCGGTGGTGCTGATGGCCATCGCGTTCAACTTCGTGAACGGCGCGCTGGTGGGCACGGAACTCGCGCGCGGCAGCGAGCACCTCGCCGAGCCGTCCGCGCCGCGCCTCGCGCTCGGCGTGACGCTCTTCGTCGCGGGCGCGGGCTTGAACGTGGTCTCGGACGCGACGCTTCGGAACCTGCGCGCGGGGAGACCGGCGAAAGACGCCCGGAAACACTTCGTGCCCGCCGGCGGCCTGTTCGAGCTCGTGGCGTGCCCGCACTACCTGGGCGAGTGCGTGGAGTGGCTCGGGTTCGCGGTGGCCACGCGCACCCGCGCGGGGTGGGCGTTCGCGTTCTGGACCTTCGCCAACCTCATGCCCCGGGCCGTCGCGTACAGGAAGTGGTACGCGGAGAAGTTCGGCCGGCGATACCCGGCGACGCGCAAGGCGATGATACCGCGCGTGTGGTGAGGCGGCGTTTTTTTGACGAGTATGTAGGTCGCGACGAGACGCTCGCGCCCGCGTCTGCGACTCGTACCACGCGCAGCACACGTGATGTGAATATCGCAGCAGAGCCGCTACCGTGGTGAGAACCACCACCACCCTAAACCGCGCGAGAGCGATCTAATCGTCCGCGGCCATCTTGAACCGCACCATGTTCGCGAACGCGTCGGCGAGCGCCGCGTCGGCGCCGTCTCCGCGCGGAAAATCCGCGCCCGCCGTTTTCGGCGCCACGCCGCATATCCGCGCGCCTTCGCGGACGAACGCCCTCAAGTCCTCGTCCGTCCCGCGCGCGCACCGGTGGAACAGCGCCGCGAGCTTGGTGGTGTCGTTCGCGAACGCCTCCTCCAGGTCGAACAGCTCCAGCGGCGGCGGCGGCAGCTCGCGCAGCGCCGGCGGGAACACCGCCGGCCGCGTCGCCGGCGCGGGCGCCTCGAACTGCGGCGCGATGAGGTCCAGCGGTGCCTTCTCCACGCCCAGCGCCGCGTACAGGTCCACCGCCTCCGGCACGAGGTCCATGTCCATGGCGTACATGTGGTCCACGAACAGCTGCGTGAAGTCCTTCGGCAGGTCCGCGCCGCCCGGCCCGTCCGTCAAACACGCCTTGGGGCGCTCCGCCAGCGCCGCGACGTCGGGAAGCTGGTCGTACTCGCCGACGTCGGGCTCCTCCGCGTCCAGCACGTACAGCGTCAAGTCGGAGCCCGGGCTGAGCCAGCGCAGAAAAAAATCCAGAACCTTGGCGTTGTCCTCCCGGTCCAGCCACTGGTCGTCCGCCATCCGCCCCGATCCCAACACGCACACCTTCCCCCGCCCCTCGCCCTTGCCGGGGTTGCCCGCCCACAGCGCCGCCGTCGGACGCTGCGCGGGAACCGCCATCTTCCCGGTGCTCAGCACGGGCACCGCCGGTTTCTGCACGTTCAGCGTCGCGCCGAACGGCGCCACGAAGCGCACTGGGACCGATTCTCCCGCGGTTCGCCGCGCGCGATCACGCGACGCGTGACGATGCGACGGATCCCCACCGAGGGCGTCCCCGACGGCGTCGGAATCGAGAGAATCGTTCCCTTTCCCGTCCGTGCCGGGCGCCTCGTTCTCGCGCCCCAGAGAGCTCTGTTTCGCGCGCGACCGCTCCACGAAGCGCTGCACGGCGCGGTTGAGGACGCCGTCGGTGACCAGCGTCTCCTTGGGGTGCGCGTACTCCGCGCCGCCGGGCAGCACGCGCACGGTGGCGTCGGCGTTGACGAAGATGCCGTACTCCTCCAGCAGGTAGTTCACGTTGGTGCCGAGCGCCTCCTCGCCGCCCTCGTCGGCGAGCACCAGCAGCGACCCGCCGGCGTGGATGAAATCCTTGAGCGCGTCGAACTCGTCCACGGAGAACTTCGCGCGCGGCGCGCCCAGCACGAGGATGTCCACGCCGTGCAGGGTCCGCTCGGAGATCTCGTCCTTCAGCGCGCTCGGCCGGAACGACGCGCGCAGGCGCCGGAACCACTGCTTGTACCCGCTCGGCCGCGACGACGGGTGGAACTTTTCGTCTTTGCACTGCGAGAAAACCACGGAGGGCGCAGCCTCGCGGCCCTGCGGCACCGCGCCGCCCTTGGTCGGGTCGTTGAACGCCGACTTCGCCGCCGCGGCGCCGCGCATGGACTGCGTCGCGGGAAGAGGGAGGTTCCGTTCAGGGTCAGTCGCGGGAAAAGCGGAGGACGCGGAGGAGGTCGAGGCGAGGGGAAAACAGATCTGTCGACCACGACCGTTTGAAAGCGGGGGTGCCGGATCGGAGACGGGGGGGGCGTGCGCACCTTCACGGCGGAGAACATGGCGCTCCGCGAGCGGGCCGCCGCGACGTGGGAGCGACCAGAGCGCGCGCTTCGTCCGCGCCTCGCTGCCGCCGCGCTCGGCGCTCTGCGGCGAGCGGGCGGCGAGCGCGTCATCGAGACGGCACGTTGACCGAGAGCGTTTTGGAACTTTTCTCGGAAATCGCGAAAAAGTCCGGCCGACCAGACGCGAGCTTTTCCGAGGTGTCGGCCGCCGCCAAAGCACTCCGTGCCGCGCGTCCTCGACGCCACCACCAGACCCGCGCGCGCGTTCCGCACTCGCCGACCGCGTCGACATCGCTCGACCGTCCGCGCGATCCCACGCCCGCCCGCGCCCGCCCGCGCCGCGTGCCCGCGCGCGTCCGTGCCGCCGCCGCCGCCAATTCGGCCATCGCGCGCCTCCGTCGCTCTTCGCGTCCCGTCGATCCGCCTCGCCGCGCCGACGCACCCGACCCCGCGCGCGGCAGGTGACGCTGAGACTCGGGCAAGATGCCTAAGAAGTCCACCAAGTCCAAGTCCAAGCGCACCACCTTGAAGCAGAAGTACAAGCTCATCAAGAAGGTCAAGGAGCACCACAAGAAGAAACGCCGCGAGGAGAACCGGAAGAAGCGGTTGGGCATCAAGCCGAAGGCGCCGAAGGACCCCGGGATCCCCGCGCAATGGCCGTACAAGGAGGAGCTCATGCAGGAGATCGAGTTCGAGGTGGAGAAGAAGCGCGCGCTGCAGGAAGCCAAGGCGGAGGAGAAGAAGGAGCGGCGCATGGAGAACAAGAAGCGCGCGCGCGAGGCGATGGAGGCGGGTCTGCCGGCGCCCACGCTTGAGGATCTGCGGCGGCGCGCCGACGGCGCCGCCGAGGACTTCGCCGCCAAGAAGGCGGCCAAGCTGGACGACTTCTCGCTGGACGACGCGCGCGCGGCGGAGGACAACGACTCGTCGCGCCGGGCGTACTATAAGGAGTTCGTCAAGGTGGTGGAGGTGTCGGACGTGATCATCCAGGTGCTGGACGCCCGCGACCCGCTGGCGTGCCGCTCGCCCGAGGTGGAGCGCTTCGTGCGCCGCGCCAACCCGGACAAGCGCGTGGTGCTCCTGCTGAACAAGATCGACCTGGCGCCCAAGGAGAACGTGCAGGCGTGGCTCAAGTACTTCCGCGAGGAGATGCCCTGCGTGGCGTTCAAGTGCGCGACCGGCGGCGGCGGCGGCGGCGGCGGCGGCGACAAGCTCGGCGCGCGGAGCCTTCCGACGAAGGGCTCGTACGGCGGCAAGGATGCGCTCGGCGGCGAGACGCTTCTGCAGCTGCTCAAGAACTACGCGCGCAACCGCAACTTGAAGACGGCCATCACGGTCGGGATCGTGGGCTTCCCCAACGTCGGCAAGTCCTCGCTCATCAACTCGCTGAAGCGCTCGCGCGCCGCGGCGGCTGTGGGAAACACGCCCGGCATGACCAAGGTTTCCAAGGAGATTGTGCTGGACAAGCACGTCAAGCTCATCGACTCGCCCGGCGTGGTGTTCGCGAGCTCGCTGGGGGAGAGCGCGGGGGTCACCGCGCTGCGCAACTGCGTGAAAGTGGAGCGCCTCGCGGACCCGATCGCGCCGGTGTTCGAGATCCTGCGGCGGTGCCCCAAGGAGCAGCTCATGCTCATGTACAAGATCGGCGCCTTCGAGGACGTCGACGACTTTCTGCGCGCCGTCGGCAAGGCGCGCGGCGTCCTCAAGAAGGGCGGCGTGCCCGACATGCTCGCCGCCGCGCGCGTCGTGCTGAGCGACTGGAATGGCGGGCGCATCCCGTACTACACCACGCCGCCCGAGCGCGGCGACGCCAAGGACAGGAAGCACGCCGCGGCGGAGGTGGTGGGCGACTGGGGCAAAGAGTTTGACGCCGAGAAGGTGTTTCGGGACGAGGAGAACGCCGTCATCGCCGGGCTCCCCGAGCTGGACGACGCCGACGTGGAGTTCGTGCCCGCGGAGACCGCGGGCGTCGCGCAGCTGGACGCCGCGGGCGTTGAGCCGGGCGCGTCCGACTCCGACGGCGGCGAGGAGGCGATGGAGGAGGAGGAGGCGTCCGAGGACGAGTCCGAGGACGAGATGGACGCCACCGCCTCGGGCGCGGTGGAGGCGGCGCTCGAGCGCGCCGCGGGGAAGGCGCGGCGCGAAGGCACGGGCGCGGATGAGAAAAAGGCGCAGTACGCGCGGAGCAAGGTTCTTTACGGCGCGGAGGGCCAGCTCAACCCGAACCAGACCCGCGCCGCGAAGAAGAAGGCGAAGAAGATCAAGGCGGCGGTCGCCAAGGCGGGGGGGGAGGACGACAGCGGGTCCGATTTCGAGTGGGAGGAGCAGGAATCTTGAAGTCTTCTCGAATCCCGATTCGCGTGAACACCATAACCTTAATATTCATCGTCGCCATTTTACGTCTTCGCGCGAAGCGCGAAACGCGAAGAGCTCTCGTCCACGTTTCACGTTTTCTCATGGATCCCGCTCCGTCCCGCTCGCGTACACCCGCCGTTCCGCGTCGTCCACGCACGACGAAACCCCACCCGTCAGCGCGACGCGCCGGGTTCGTCTCCCCCGCAGCGCGGCGGCGTGCGCCTCCGCGGCCCGGAAGGCGCCGTCGCCGGCGAACACCGCGTACTCGTCGACTCCGCGCGCGAGCGGCTTCAAGTCGTCGTGGTGCCACGTCCAGAACATCGAGCCCCGGAGCGCGCGGTCGGCGTCGTCCGCGCGCTCCACCAGCGCGTGCACGTCGCGATAATACGACGCGACGACGGAGGAGGCGTTTTCGGCGCTTTCGGCGCTTTCGGCGCTTTCGGCGTTTTCGGCGTCGCGCGTCGCTCCGAAGAAACCGCCGAGTCTCTCGAACGGACGAAACCCGAGACGAAATCTCTCCTCCGCTCCGCGCCTCTCTCCTTTGACCCCGAACTCCTCCAGCACGAAGGGCTTCCCGAGCACGCGCGTCGCGTCGCGCGTGTGCGCGCGGATCCACTCCTCGGTGAACGCCGCGCCGAGCGACCCGCCCAGCGTGAACACGCCCCAGTTGTCCGGCCACAGGTGCGCCACGGCGAAGTCGATCTCGGGCACGGCGTGGTTGGCGAGGAAGTCCTGCCCGGTGGTGGACGCCCAGACCTCGGGGTTGACGCGCGCGCGTTGCCTCGGCGCGTCGCCCGCGTAGAAGCCCTCCTCGCCCGTGGTGAGTAGGTGGTTCGGGTCGAGTCGTTTGACGTACTGCGCCATCTCCTCGATCCACGCCTGCAGGCGCGCGCCGCACCCGCGGCACCGCGGCTCGTTGATGAGCTCCCACGCGAAAATCGTCGGGTCGCGGCGATACGCCGCGCCGGTGTACGCGTTGACGCGCTCGATGAGCGCCTTCGCGTTCGCCTTGTACATGCGCTTGCAGTCGGGGTCGGAGAAGAACGCGGCTTTCGAAAGCCCGAGGTCCGCGGCGGCGCCTCCGGGTTGGAACCCTGAACCCCCGCGCCGCCGCGCCGCCGCCCAGTCCAGGTACTGGCTCACTCCGCCGTGGTGCTCCCAGTAGTCGGTCAAAACGAGCACGACGCGCACGCCTCGCTTCCCGGCTTCGTACAGCACCCAGTCCAGCCCCGCGAACGAGGGCTCGTGGTACACCCCCGGCCTGACCTGCATGGGCTGGGCCTCCCCCACGCTGTACGCCCAGGTGCGAACGGTGTTGAGCCCGGACGCGGCGGCGCGGTCGAGCATCTCCAGGACCTGCTCGCGCCCGCGCCGCGAGAAGTCCGCGCCGAAGGAACCCATCGGGACGCGCGCCGCCTGTTCCACGAGCGTGTACGTGTTCCAGCCCACCACCTTGTACTCCACGGGGGGGCACCCCACCACGAAGCGCGTGCCGCTGACGCGCACGAACGCGTCACGGTCGTGGAGCTCCGCGACGCCGCCGAAAGCCGACGCGGCGGGAGGAGACGGAGACGAAACGCGGAACGTTTCGTGGAACGTTTCGTGGAACGTTTCGTGGAACGTTTCGTGGAACGTTTCGTGGAACGTTTCGTTCCACCTCGTCTCGTTGGAGGGCGCGACCGCCGAGTGTTTGACGTGGCGACCGCCTACTTCTGGCGGCGCACTCGCGTGCGCTGCGGCTTCGGTCGCGCGGTCGACCGCCGCCGCGGCGTCGGCGCGCTGGCGCCGCTGCTGCGCATCCTGGAGCCACTCGACCATGGCAGCCTCGAGCGCGGTGTCGCCTCCGCCGTACCCGGGCACGGTGGGACCGTGCTGCGCGTGCGCCAGGGCGAGGGGTGCCTCGTCGGGAGACGCGTCCGCGCGTCTCGCCAGCGCGAAGAGCGCGAAGAGCGCGAGCGCGACGAAGCACGCGGAGGTGCCCCGAACGCCACCTGGCGTTCGGGGTCTCCGCGAGGCGACCGCGCACGTCGCGACCATGCTCGGTGCGGTGTGCGCTCGAAGTCAGGCGCGCTCGACGAGGGCAGGAGTGTCGGTCGCCCTCGACCAACCTCGAGGTGTCAAAAAATTAAAAAAAGTTGGGGGCTTGGCGGAATCGAACCGCCGACCACTTCCACCCTAAGGAAGTATCATGCCACTAGACCAAAGCCCCAAACAGTCAGAGCTTTTTGTAAATTCGAAATTCTGACTGTTTACTCACAGGGTATGAAGTCTCAGTCTCCAATGTTTTGGAGATGATACGAGTGAAATACTGACCCGACTGAACGGGTCGATTCTGACAGCAAGGCCGAATCGCGCAAATATAATCGCCAATTTTTAGGGTTTTTCGCGCCCAGGGGTACCGCCTGTTCGCGCCCCAGGGGGAGTGCAGGGGGAGTGTAAGACGGCGCGAAAGGCGGAACCCGCCTCGAGGTGACCTTACGTATCGCGCCCGAGCGCGCTCGTGGGCGCGGGGCGCGCGTCGCCCGATGTGGACGCGCGGATACGCGCGTGCCCATCTTCGAGGGTCGTGCAAAAATGACGGTGTCTGACAGAAACATAGTCTGAAATTCATGCAAAAGGAATTTTTCACAAATCAGGTTCGCGCGGGGGACCTGGCGTTTGTCGTAACGTCCGAGGAAAAACATCCTAAATCGCGAGATCTCCCGAGCGAGGCAGCAAAGACACGGCGCACGAGCGCACGAGCGCACGAACACCATGGGTGCGTTTCCGTCTGCGATGCCCTGTGCTACTCGCGTGGATACCGCCGCCGCGCCAGGAGGCTTCTCGAGCCTTCCCCGCGAGGTGCTCTCCACGCACGTTGTCAGATTTCTGCACGAGCCCGCGGATCTCGGTCGGCTCCGCGCGGTGAGCAAAGACATGCGCGACGCCGTGGACGCGACGGGGCGCAAGATCAAGAAGCTGTCGAATGGGGAAGCGGCGCACCTCGGATACGTGAGCTTGCTGAAGGACAGGCACAGGCGCGGTGTTCTGGAGGACGAGTGTCTCACGTGCGCGGCAGCGGCGGCAAACGGAAATCTCGAGGAGTTGAAGGCGTTGCGCGTGGAGAAGTTCCCGTGGGACGAGGACACGTGCGCGCTCGCGGCGAAGGGCGGCCACCTCGAGGTGCTGGAGTGGGCGCGCCAGAACGGCTGCCCGTGGAGCAAGTTGACGTGCGAGTGGGCGGCGTTTTGCGGCCACCTCGATGTGCTGAAGTGGGCACGCGAGAACGACTGCCCGTGGGACGAGCGGACGTGCGCGGACGCGGCGGAGGGCGGCCACCTCGAGATGCTGAAGTGGGCGCGCGCGAACGGCTGCCCGTGGGACAAGTTGACGTGCGCGTGGGCAGCGGAGGGCGGCCACCTCGAGGTGCTGAAGTGGGCGCGCGCGAACGGCTGCCCGTGGAACGAGGAGACGTGCGCGGGCGCGGCGAAGTACGGCCACCTCGAGGTGCTGCGGTGGGCGCGCGAGCGCGAAAACGACTGCCCGTGGGACTGGGAGACGTGCGCGGCCGCGGCAAAGGGCGGCCACCTCGAGATGCTGAAGTGGGCGCGCGCGAACGGCTGCCCGTGGGACGAATGGACGTGCAGGTTCGCGGCGGATTTCGGCCACCTCGAGGTGCTGAAGTGGGCGCGCGCGAACGGCTGCCCTTGGGGCGAGGAGATGCGTCGGGACATGTGCGCGAAGGCGGCGGAGGACGGCCACCTCGAGGTGCTGAAGTGGGCGCACGAGAACGACTGCCCGTGGAGCGAGTTGACGTGCGAGTGGGCGGCGATGGGCGGCCAGATCGACGTGCTGAAGTGGGCGCGCGAGAACGGCTGCCCGTGGGACGAGGACACGCGCGAACTCGCGGCTTCGATGGGATACGTCGAAACCTGAGCCGCCGGCGCGAGTCGCGAGCGCGCGTTTCGACCGAGAGATTCGCGACGCCAGACGATCGATACGTGACGACGCGATACGTGACAATCGATACCATACACGTCTGATGAACGACGCGTGCTGTTCATGTCGCGGCGTTTTGCCGCGGCACGTACATAACTCAGAGAGGAAAGAAAAGTGTACCCGCACTACATTTGTGTGTCTGCGCAGTCGTCAAGTTACGAAAAAAATGACGTTTACATCATCTATCTACGCATCCTACGCCTCCGGCTGCAACTCCAGCTCCACCTTGAGGTCCGCGATGACGGCTTTCAGGACGTGTTTGTGCTGGCTCCCGCTCTGTTCCCGCGTCGCGTCCGCGAAAATCTCCGCCATGTCCTCCTCGCTCGCGTCCTTGGCGACGATCTCGTGCAGCAGTTTCTTGCGCAGCGTCTGGTACGCGGGGTGCTCGCGCGCGGGCTTCCGCGTCGGCCGCATGTGCGCCGTCCCCGGGACCTCCCTCGGCGACGTCCAGTACCCGGAGGCGCCGGGTGTGGCCTTGTGCGTCGCCGCGCTGGGCGCCGCCCTCGCCGTGGCCGGCCTCGAGGCGCTCGTGGCCGGCCTCGCCGCGGTGGCCGGCCTCGCCGCCGCCGACGACAGGCGCCCCGACCCGAACCCCCACGGCGGCGTCGCGCGCGAGGCTCTCGCGGATTTCGGGCGCGTCACCACGGGGTGCACGTTCGTGTCGTACACGTTCTTCTTGCGCTCCACGAGCGTGTTCTGCTCGGCGATGCGGCGGCGCATGTTCGCCACCTGCTTGGCGTGGAACGCGTGCGACGGGTCCGCCGCGCGGTGCGCGGCGCGGTTCTCGCTGAGCCGCTTGGACAGAGCCATGGACTTGGGCGGCGACGTGAACGTCGTGACGCCCGCGCGTTTCTTCAGGTTCAGGTCGTTGATGCGGCGCGCCGCCTCGCGCACCTCGCGGAACTGGTCGATCTCGGCGCGTTGGCGCGGCGCACCCACCGCGCTTCGCGGGCGCGCGTGGCGCACCAGCTTGGTGTCCACCGTCGACTTCACTCCGTGAATGCGCTTGTACATGTTGGTCTGCTCCCAGAGCATGTTCTGGCGACCCACGTGCGTGCGCTCGTCGAACGAGTTGAACGAGGGGACACCCATCGCGCGAGGAAGGGGGGTGCCGGAATCCACGCGAGGGGTGGACGAGGCGTGGAGGTCGGCGCGCGGGCGCTCGCGACTCTGCCGCCGCGGTCGGGTTTCTCCGAGGCAACGGAAACAAAGCGACGTTTTCAAAGTTCTTTTCCAACAGCGCCGGGTTGAGACCGGGGAGCGAGCGACACCCGACACGGAAAGCCGTCTCGATCTTCGGTCTGACGAGGAGAAAAAATCTCGCGGGAAGTGTCCGAGTTGTCCGTTCGGGATTTCTTTTTCCGGAGTCGAGAAAACTCGACCGTCTGTGACTCGCGAAAGCGTCGAGCCAGCTGCGCCATGCGTCCGTTTTGCCGGGAACCCCTGCAGGTCCGAAGCGTCGCGCGAACGAGGTCACCTCACGCGCGCCGCGGCCACCACACCTCTCCGCGCGACAACGCGTGCGCACGCCGCGAAAGTTCCTCGAACGCGTGACGTCGCTCGCTCGCGTGCGGCATGCGCGTCGCGTCCGGCGCGCGCCTGGCGAGCACGCGCGCCGACGCGCACGCTCGCCGCGGGGCGCGTCCCAGTGACGCCCAAAACCACCATCCGCGGCGCGGCGACCGGGAACGCGCGTGGCGCCGCTCGGTCGTCGCGCGCGGCGCGACGACGCGCGGCGCGAGAGTTCCCTCGCCCGCCACTCGGCCGTGGTCGTCACCTCCCCGGCGCGACCGCGCGTCCGCTCGGCGCGCCGAGGCGGACACGTCCCCCGCCCGCGTCTCTCCGCGAGACGCGCCGCTCGCCGCTTCGTTCGACGCGGCGGATGGCGATTTCGATCTCGATTTCAATCTCGATCCCGACGCCGACGCGACGCGCCCCTCGTCACACCCGGGCGACCCGCTCGCGAACGAGCGGCGGTGTCTCGAGACGAGCGACGCGGGAACCGTGCTCGGCGCTGTGGCGCTCATCACCGGGAGCACGGTGGGCGCGGGCGCGCTGGCGCTCCCCGCGACGGTGTCTCCCGCGGGCATCGGCCCGAGCAGCGCCGTGCTGCTCGGGTGCTGGGGGCTGCTGGTGTGCGAGGCGCTCTTGCTGGCGGAGGTGAACGTCGCGCTGATGCGCGAGCGGGACGAGTACCGACTCGTGCACGGGCGCGGGCACTCGCCCGTGGCCATCAGCCTGAGCGAGATGGCGGGCCGCACGCTCGGCGCCGAGGGCGCCGCCGCCGTCGCGGCGGCGTACCTCTTCCTGTCCACCACGCTGCTCACCGCGTACGTCTCCAAGTCCGGTGCCATCGTCGCTGGCGTCCTCGCGGGGACGGGGGTCGGGGTCGACGTCGACCCGCGCGCCGCGTCGCTCGGCTTCGCCGCCGCGATGGGCGCCGCGCTCACCGGCGGCGGCGTCGCGCTCGCCGACAAGATGAACCAGGCCCTCACCGCGACGCTGCTCAGCTTGTTCGGGGTGCTCATCGCGGGCGGACTCACGAGGGCGGACTGGTCCGCCGCGGACTTCGCGGGGGACTGGTCGTGCGCGCCCGCGTGCGTGCCGGTGGTGTTCCTGGCGCTCGTGTACCACGACCTCGTGCCGGTGATCTGCGCGTACCTCGCCGGCGACGTCTCGAAAATACGCAAAGCCGTGATTCTGGGCTCCGCCGCGCCGCTCGCGATGTTCCTCGCCTGGGACGCCGTCGCGCTGGGCGTCGCCGCGGCGAGCGGGGGGGAGGGAGGGGGGTCCGACCCGCTCGCCGCGCTCATGGCCGGCGGGGACGGGACCGTCGCGCTGGTCGTCGGCGGGTTCAGCTTCTGCGCCATCGCTACCAGCTTCATCGGGACCGCCATCGGGGTGAACGCGTTCGCGCAGCCCCGGCTGGAGCGCTGGGCGGAGGAACGCGCGCCTCCCGGGACGCGGAGACGGTCTGCCGCCTCCTCTGAGTCGTCTCGGCGCGCGGAGAAGCTCGGGATGCGCGCGGTGACGTACGCGCTGATGCTGAGTGGCCCGGCGGCGATCGCGGTGACCAACCCGGACGTGTTTCTGCCGGCGACCAACTTCGCGGGCGCCTACGGCATGACCGCCATGTTCGGCATCTTGCCCCCGGTGATGGCGTTCAAGATGCGCGCGCAGCTCGCCGAACTCGAGAGAGAGGCGCCGAGCGCGTCTCTCGAACGCGCGGCGGAAAGGCGGTCGCGCTGGACCTGGGGTGGGTTTCGAGAAGACGAAATCGAAACGTCCGACCGAAACGTCGGCGGCGGAACCCCCGCGCTCGCCGCGCTGTCCTTGGCGGCGTGCGCCATCACGCTCGGGCAACTGCGCGAGGACGTGGCGCGCGGCGCGAGCCTCGTTCCCTCTCCGGCGGCGAGCGCCGCCCTCTCCGCGGAACGCGTGGACACGGTGGACACGGTGGGACGCTCCGAGGAGCCGTTCGCGAGCCTGGCCGTGCCCGACGAGGTGGTCTCTGCGACGGCGGCGCTGGCGGGCGAGACGCGGGACTGGTTGGGGCGCGCGGCGCGCTCGCGGAGGTTTTGACGGCGCCAGGCGCCGCGACGAATAGACGTAGACAGCGTAGACGTGTCATAATAGTACAAGTAGCTATTAATACCGCCGAGTGAGGATTCGATCGAACGGGACTCGTTCGCGTGTGCGTTTTTTATCGGTGGTTCAAACCGGCCACGACCGGCGCGTTCTGCGTGAGTTTCGTCTCCGCGTCGGCGGCTTTGTGCCCCGAGAGCGACGCCGACTCGCTCGCGCGCGCCGCCTCCTGCGCGGCCCACAGCAGGCGCACGGACACCGCCTGCGCCATGCCGCGCGCGGACGAACGCGCCTCCGCCTCCAGGGAGGCGCACGCCTCCTGCAGCGCCCGGGGCGCCGCCGGGCCGGAGCGTTCCGCTCGCCGCGCCAGGTCCTCGAAGGCGGCGGCGAATTCGCGCGACGCCTTCGCGGCATCCTCCATGCGCGCCGCGCTCCCCTCGCCGAACGGGTCGCGCGCGGCGCGCTCCGCCGCGCCGCGCGCGCGCCGAGCCGCGGCGCGCGCCTTCGCCACGGCACCCGTCGCGCCGCCCATGCCCGCCATGTCCTCCTCCGAGGCGGCGGCGCGCTCGAACCACTCGCCCGCCGCGAGCGCCTCGGACACGCTCTGCGCGGCGAACGTCGCGCGCCGGAGCGTCCCCTCCGCCACCGCCCACCCCGCGGGGACCCACGCATCGGACGCGGGCGATGCCCCCGACGCATCGGAAGCCCCCGGTGCGCTCTGCGCGTCGTCGCTGCTTCCGAGCGCGGTGACCTGGTCGGCGGAGACGCACGTCGGCGTCGCGCCGCCGGCGGCGCCCAGCGATCCCGCTGCCCCCGCCGGCGCGCCGTCAGCGCCGGCGCGTCTCAGCGCCGCGCGCTGTTCCGCGGTGACGTCCACCGAGACCACGCGCGCGCGCGCGGCCGTCTTGTCGCGCTCCGTGAGCCCCAGGTTGGCGCTCGCCGCGCGGTCGATCATCGCGCGCACGTCCACCGTCAGCCTCCCCTCTCGCGCGGCGCCGAGCGCCGCCGCGCCGCCCGCCGCCGCCGCCGCCGCCGCCTTCCCGAAGTCCGTGGGGTCGTACCCCAGGTTCTTGAAGTCCACGGCGTAGAGGCGCACGAAGTCCTCGAGCGTTTCGCGGGACACGAACGCCCAGCACTTCATGGCCACCTTCGATACGGCGCCCGCGGAGTTGATGTTCTCCGCCGCGTCGCGCGCGCGCGTCACGCCCGCGCGCCGCAGGAACGGCCACACCTCCGCGTCGAACGCCTCGTGTTTGAACACGCGCTCGGCGTTCTTCGCGAAGAGCCACTGCGGGAAGGCGTGCGAGTCCGTCAGCGGGTCGTCCGGGTGCTTCGCGTGGCACGCCGCGTAGTCCGCCTCCTCGAAGTCCGTCTCGGCGAGACACGCGAAGAAGGGGTTCTCCGCCACCTGCGCGACGTGGTCGCGCACGGCGTCCTCGAAGTCGCCGCACGTGAACGACCACTTCCCGCCGCGCATCTCCTCCGCAACGCGCTCGTCCCACATCGCGCGCCAGTTGAACTCGCTGACCATGCGCGCGTACGGGTCGCGGACCACCGTGAACGAAAAGGGCACGAACCGCAGCGGCGGCGTGTGGTACGGCTCGCAGTC
>MDSV01093860.1_pt1 | contig 16619 bp, 14 predicted proteins | sample 810851 | NCBI WGS metagenome assembly MDSV01 (sample SAMN05326640, study PRJNA326480) | marine metagenome | isolation source: seawater | place: Atlantic Ocean: North East | collected 2012 | reverse complement strand
CTTCTGTAATATATCTAGACCAGTTAATTAATGAATTCCAAATAAATTCCCACCTTAAGTTGCCCTCACTATCTCCTCTTAATATTCTACCATGATCCTCTTCCTCTACATATATATCATCATTATTAAGAATTCTATATAACGACCCTGTTCTGCTATTAATATTATGGTTAATAAATAATTTTTCATATTTTTTTTCACTTGTTTCATTATCAAAATTATAAAAGTATAAATTATTAGTGTTTGGGGATTCATCCCATCCTAATGTTACATTATTATCAAATATAGCAATTGTATCTTCGTCTACAATGTCAATATCGTGTTGAAACCTCCAAGGACCTTGTTTGTACCAAATAACTTTATTTGTTGATGGTCTATAAAGAATTATAAGAGATAGGCTTCTTATAGATAAAAAAATATCACCTTTTAACCAATGATTACTGTCAAAATTTACAGGCTCTATATCATTTAGATGAATTGGGTCATCTCCATAATAAACATTTGATACTAATTCAAATAGATTGTTTTCGATGAGTATTTCGGTAACAGATTTTTCATATAATATATTGCCATCTAAACTCACTTTTGCGACTCCATCGTCGTGATATAACTTATGAATACTTTTATATTTTCCAGGAATTTCTAAAATTGGTGCCCATATATTATTTTCTCTATCTAAATTTATACTGTGATGAAATCTTTTATCTATTTGCCAGACTAAATTTGAACATCTATCTATTTTAATCAATGGAGAAGATGAGTGAGTGATAATAGAACCATTACTTAATAACACAGGATGATAAAATAAATATCTTTTTCTATTTGTATCAATCTCTAAATTTTTTTGGAATCTATCAAATTTTGATAATTTATTTATACGATCTATATCTGGATCCCACTCATGCAAAATTTTATCATTCTTAATATCATATAAATGAACTAAATTTTTTCCTTTATCTTTAAAGTATCTCGAAAAAATTATATAGCCTTCTAGGTGCAATGGATTATTAGAAAATGTCGTTAAACCTTTTTTTTTGTTTTTATGCTTTGTATAAGTAAATTCGTCTCCACCAAAACCTTCGCAAGCATCAATGTTGTTAAACAAATAGCACTTTATAATTTTTATTGAATTAATTGGTATTTTTGCAAAAAAAACTATCGCAGACTCGGTTCTTGCAAAAGATCCTCCTGGATTATTATTTGATGTAGAATGTATAACCATACTTCCAAAAATTGAAAATGAAACTAAGATTATCAAAAATACAAATAAAAGCATTTTTAAAAACTTCATAATTATATTTTCCAGTTATATTTAATATTTTTTTTTCTTAAATTATTAGGCGGATAATTTTTAATCTTATCGTTAAAATATTTTCTGATTTTGTTTCCATATTTAATATCATTGAAAGTTAAAAATAGCATTCTTCTTGATTTACTTGAAGTGTTGGACTCTGATCTATGAGCCGTCTTATCATTAAAAATAACAATATCGCCAGGTAAACTAATTAGTTTTTTCCATTTAAGTTTTTTAACCTTTCTTAATGGTATAGCTTTCTCAAATTTAGCAAGCTCACCCAAGATATGGGATTTTGGAGATATTTCTAAACATCCATTTTTTTTGTTTGATTTATCTATAGTGACCGCAACAGTAATAAATTCTTTTATTTTATACATATTATTCCAAATAGTTAAATCTTGATGAGGTTCAAAACCAACGGCTCCAGGACTTTTTACATTGGCTTTATCTTTAAATAAATTAACTTTGGTCTTTATTATTTGATAAATAACATTTTTTAATTTTTTATCTAAAATATTTTTGATTTTTTTATTATTTTCATAGAAATTCTCGATTCTATTAAGTATTAATTTTTTGTTAATTTTTGATCTAGTATAATACAAATAAATATTTTGATTATTTGAATTTATTATTTGATTCAACTCTTTAGAAATAGATTGAATATCTTTTTTAGAAAAAAATTTTTTTATTACTAAAAACCCATTTTCATTATAAGATTGTATATGAAAGTTTGATAATTTCATTTAGGGTATTGCTAATATTTTAGAGGTATTAAGTCTGTTTTACAAGTGCAGAAGCTTCGGCATTTTTTCCATACTTATATTGAAATCTTTTTGGATCATTATCTTTCAACATTAAATTGGCTTTAACATTGGCATCATTTACAAATTTTTCAAACTCATCAGGTCCTGAAAAACCATCAACTTTTACTAATGAGGACCTAAAAAGCATATCATCCAATGATCTGCCTCCCCACCAAAGATTTTCTTTGATCACTTTTCTATAAATTGGAGTACCGGGTAAGGGACTTAGTATTGCAAAAGAAAAACTATCTGCACCAGAATTCATGGCAAAATCTATAGTTTTATTAATTTCCTCATATGTTTCTCCTGGATATCCTACAATCCAAAAAGTATGAACTAACATTCCCGCTTTTTTTGCATTTGCAATTGAAGGATAAATTGTTTCGAGTGGCAATCTTTTATGAATTATATCATCTAAAACTCTTTGTACTCCGCTTTCGCAAGCGAGAGTAATTTGGTAACATCCTGAATTATACATTCTTTTATACATTTCATCTTGCTTTTTGAAGTGATAATTAACTTTCGTTCCATTGGGTGTGCACCAAGGTAAACCGATTTTTTCTAATTCATCACATAGTGAATATAAATTTTTTTTATTTACAGTAATTGTATCGTCATCAAATTGAATTTCTCCAATTTTAAAATCCCTTACATCGTTAGAAATTTCTTCCATTATATGATCTGTTGATCTCCATCTAGTATTTTGACCCCACATGCCAGGTGTAGAACAAAAAGTACATTTTTCAGGACAGCCTCTAGAGCACATGACACTTAAAACTCTTTTTGATCTAGACTTTGCTGAGTGAAAAGCTCCTATCTTAAAATATGCTTCCATGTCTACTAGATGTCTTGCTGGTCTTGGGAGCAAATTTAGATCGTGAACTCTATGATTGGGATTTATATGATATTCTCCTTTTGATAATCTTTTTACTAATCCTGGAACTTTCATTATCTCATTGACATCATTGTTCATAATTGCATCAACCATTTTTAAAAATGAAAATTCACCCTCACCCGCCATACCATAATCAAAATGATCATTTTCAAGATCAATAATTATATTTTCAGTTTTATTTTTCTTTTCCACCTTAAAATATTTATAATCTTGAACAGCACTTGAGATATGATTTCCTCCCAAGATAATCTGAATTTTTTTATTTACTTTTTTAATTACTCTTGCAATTTGATGTGCTGACTCTAGTAAATTTGAAAACAAAACCGAAATTGCAACAATATCAGGTGAAAAATCAGATACAACTTTAGCAATATTGTCATCATCTTGTCCTATCATTACAATATTATTTTTTTCATCAATAACTTTTCTTTTTTCCCAACCATCCAGAGCAGCATCATAAATTTTTACTTCATGTCCATTTTTTTCTAGTATTGGAGCTATAAGCATTAATCCCAGTGATGGTTGAATTCTATTAACTCCATCAGAAATCCCTTTTAAATTTGGAGTTATCAAAAGTACTTTTGCTTTTTTTTTCATATTTTAGTTTAATAAGTAATCTTTTTAATTATATCATTATAATATTGGTTTGCTAAAGTTTTTAAATTTTTTTGCATATTGTTTTTAATAATAAAATTTGGTTTTATGGGGTATTCGGGCTTTATATCTATGCCTAAAATATGTTTTTTTTTTTTATAAGTCTTTTTTTTTCCAAGTTTTATGATTTTTTTAATATCTGCATCAATTAAAGTAACTAAAAAATTTTTAATCTTAGATTTATAAATTTTTCTAGCTGCATGATTTAATCCAACCACTGAATATAATATATTAATTTTTTTTTTTGTTAAAAAATTTAATAATTCACTAAACTTATAAGAATTTTTAATTCTATCACTTTTTTTATAACCATAATATCGATATAGTTGTCTTAGATCATCTCCACTAATATTTACTGTTGGACCAAATTTCTTTTCAATTTTATTATGAACTAGTTTTAATATTGAAGATTTTCCAGAGCCTGAAAAACCTTCAACCCAAAAAACTATTCCTTGTTTTTTATTTAACTTTATTTTTTTAAATTTTTGCATGCTTTTTTTCTAATTAAAGTGCTGCTAACGCCAGATGTTCTTTTAAAAATTTTAATTTTTTTTTTAGAAATATTATTTTTATTATCATTTCCATGTATTAAGTAATCTATTTTTAAATTTTTTAAAAATTTATCAGTTATGAAAAAATTACTTGGAACTACTTTAAAAACATTTTTTAATGATTGAAGAATTTCTTTTCTATGATTAAATTTTATTTCTGGTACATAGCCTTTATATTTTTTAATTTCTTTGTCAGTAGTTAGTGCGATAATGATATTTCCAAATCTTGATGCTTTATTGATTAATCTCACATGACCGTGGTGAATAAGTGTTGCGGACATATCTAATAAAATATTTTTATTTTTCATTAATATAATAAATCTAAAATATTTCCTTTGGCTCTTTTGCCTAAATGAGCTTCACCAATATGACAAACAACACTCCCTCCAATATTATTTCTTGGAGAATATAAAATTACTTTTTTGCTTTTAGATTTAATTATCTTGCTTACATGAGTACATAAATTAGGTTGATTTTCTTTTGGTAATGTCAAAAAGTTCCTCATTTTTCGCATAAATTTTTTTTTATTAATTAATACAGAATACTTAATTTCAGAGTGTCTTTCTAAAACTTTTTCTAATGAGTATAAAATTTGGTATGGGCCTGTCATTTTTTTATCTATATGATTTTGTAAATTTAAATAAAAACTTGAAATATAATTTTCAAATTTTCTATTAAAGCATATAAAACCAGCACCTGTTAAACCAAATAAACCTTTGCATGAGCTAAAAGATATGACATCGGCAAGTTCATGATCTTTTTCTAAACCTATAGAACCAGTTGCATCTAACATCAATTTGGACTTACATTTTTTTGCCAGTTTACTCAAAAATTTAATTGGAATTTTTAAACCACAACTGGTTTCTGTTGGACATGCTACTATCCAGTCGTATTTTTTTTCAACAGAAACCAAATTTTTCCAATTAATTTTATCTACTTTTTTTATATACCCAAATAATTTTTTATGTTGATTAGATATAGTATATAATCGTTGAGCATAATATCCAGTATCTATAATTAATATTTTTCCAAATAAAAAGTTCGCTATCATAATTTCTATTGCTAGACTTCCAGATCCTTGGAAACGCGAAATATTGAGAAACCCTCCAGCAATTTTTTTTATTTTTGTTAAAACTTTTTTTTCAGTTCTTAAGTATTCTTTATCACCTCTACCAAAACATGGCTTAATATTTGAAAGATTAGCATCAATTAAACTTGAAGGTCCAGCAGTAAAAATAGCTTTCTTACTATTTTCTTTTTTTATTATATTTTTAATATTTTGCATTTTTTTTTATTATTTTTTGGAACTCTTTTTTTCTTAATACAAATTTTTCTTTTGGTCTTGGCAACGTATCATTAATACCTGCTTGACTTAAAATTTCAATAAAAACACTTTTATTCAATTTTAAAGCTTTATCCATATTTTTTTCAAATTTTTTTAAAGTAAATGATTTAAAATAAAAATCATAACCAAAACCTTTGCTAATTTGTCTGTAATTAAGTTTTATTGAATTAATTTTTTGTCCTCCAACTGAATCATGAACTCCATTATTAATTAAAATATGAATAAAATTTTTCATCATAGCAGAATTTTGCATTCCGGATGTGTGCATAAGCAAAGACCCATCTCCATCAATACAAATTATTTTTTTTTTTAGATTTTTTGCAATTCCAGTGGATACAGATACCGCGTGACCCATACCACCAACCATTAAAAAGTCTTTAGAAGTATTTTCATTTCTTAAAGATCTTAATTGATAAAGTTCTCTTGAAGTATATCCTGTGGTTGAAATAATTAATGAATTGTTTGTTGATTTTTCAATAATTTTTTCAATAATTTTTTTTCGAAATGGATAAAATACTTTTTTTGAAAAGTTTTTTTTTCTATCAATTTTTTTAAATGTTCCTTTTTTAACTATTATTGCTACTGGCTTTTGAAGAGAAACTGATAATTGTTTAACCTGATAGATAATTTTTTTAATATTTTTTGTATCTTTGTTAATTACTTTATAAGGTATATCAATTAATTTAAGTTGTTTTAAAGTAATTTTGCCTTGGTATAAATGTTGGGGCTCATCATTAACTTGTAGATTTTTTTTAATTATCTCGCCTCTCCATCCAATTAAAATTATCATTGGAATTCCATAAACTTTTTTATTAGCTAGAGAATTCAATGGATTAATAGCGTTACCCAGGCCAGAATTTTGCATATAAACTAGAGCCGGATTTCCAGAAGACAAATAATGTCCAGCAGCTAATGCTACTGCTATTCCCTCATTTCCTACTGATAAATGTTCCTCAATTTTTTTTTTGTCAAATAAACAAATAAAATTTTTAAGAAGTGAGTCTGGGACTCCTGTGAAGAAATTAATATTATTTTTTTTTTAAAAAATTATAAAATTTTTTAGAGTCTAGCATTTTTAGTTAGTGCCTGGAATTAAATCCATCATATCTTTAATTGAGGTCAGCTTATCCTCAATTTCTTTAGATCTTTCATTTGTTAATATTGACTCAGCAGTTTTTACCATCGCGGGGTATGCTGCTCTAAATAGATGATTTGCATAAATTACAATATTAAATCCATTTTCAATTAATTCTGACTCCTTTACTGAGCTATAAGTACTCGGTACACATACTAATGGAATATTATTAAATTCTTTTTTAAATTTTTTTGAAAAATCAAAAATTTCGTATGGTTTATCTTTTTTGCTATGTATCATAATGGCATCACTTCCAGAATTCACATAAGATTTTGCTCTTAATATCGCATCATCTATTCCTTTTCCCAAAATAAAACTTTCTATTCTTGCAATAATCATTAAATCTGAATTTTGTTGATTTATTTTTGCAGTTTTAATTTTTTCTGAAAATGTAACTATATCTTCTTGTGATTGATTAGAAGTATCCGTTAATAATGAATTTTTTTTTAAACCTGTTTTATCTTCCATTATTACAGCTGAAATTCCAAGTCTTTCAATAGTCTTAATATTTAAATTTAAATGCTCGGTTTTTCCTCCTGTATCTATATCCATTATTAAAGGTTTTGATGTAACTTCAAATATATTATTTATATTTTCCAATCTTTTTGAAATATCTACAACTTCAATATCGGGCTTACCCATAAGAGAAGCATCTGTTAAAGAACTAGACCAAAAACCATCAAAATATTTCTCTCTACCATTAATATTTGCTATTGCATTCTCTGCAATTAAAGCAGAGATGGGGCTGTGAGTTTCTATAATTCTTGTAATATCTTTATTTTCTATTGATCTCCTTAAAGTTTTAATTCTTTGATCGGGAGAAATTCCAACTTTTTTTGATTTACTTGATATAGCTTCAGAAGAAATACCTTTGGTGTATGGTACTTCAATAAGTTTTCCACCATATTTATTTAAAGTTTCAATAACATTTTTTCTCAAAACTGCTTGTTTTCCAGTTACCCAATCATCTCCATGGATTACAATATCAGGTTTAATTTTATCAATAGTAAAAGAATCATCCCATTCTGATTGCTCAATTACTTCAGATACTCCAGATATATTTTTTATAATTAATTTTCTTTGTTCGTAATTTAAAATTGGTAATTTTTTGTGAGTAGCTACAGCCTTATCTGTTAATAATCCTATAATTACATCTCCATATTTTTTTCCTTCATTAATTAAATTAATATGTCCGTGATGAATATTGTCTGCGGTTAAAGATATATAAACTTTTTTTTTCATTATTAATTAAAACTATATAATTCCCTTATTTTTTAAATCGTTAAATTTTCCTTGATCTACAATTAAACCATTATTAATTACGTATATTTTATCACAGTTCTTTACTGTTTTTAATCTGTGCGTTACAATTATCTTTATACATTCATAACTCAAACTATCAATATCTTGCATAATTTTATCTTCATTTTCTTCATCCAATGAACTCGTGGCTTCATCAAAAACAATTATTTCAGGATTAATATATAATGCTCTAGCAATTCCTATCCTTTGTTTTTGACCTCCTGAAATCCTGACTCCATTATTTCCAATTATAGTATCTTCTTTTAATGATAGATTGTTCACAAATTCAGATAGCTGCGAGTTTTTAATACAATATTCTATTTTTTTATCATCTATACACTCTTCCTCTACTCCATATGCAATATTATTTTTTATTGTATCATCAAGTAAATATATATTTTGAGGAACATAACCAATTTTTTTTTGCCAATTAATTCTATTTTCATGAATATTTTTTCTGTTTGCCAATATTTCTCCTGAATTTGGATTATGTAAGCATACAAAAACATTGATCAATGTACTTTTTCCTGCTCCTGAGGGGCCAATAATTCCTATTTTAGAATTCTTTTCTATTTTAATATTTATATCTTTTAGAGTTTTTTTTCCATCTTTATAGCTAAAATTTAGATTTTTAATTTCAACTAAATCAATTTTATTTTTTTCGTCTACTTTTTTATTTTGAAATTTTTTATCTTCATAAAATTTATTTTCTATCAAATCTTTATAAATTACTTCAAATGAATATTTGTAATGTCTTGCTGCAGAAATACTTTGCATAAAAGAATTATAAGCTGGTATTAATCTTACTATTGCAATTACAAACAAGCTCATTATTGGTATAACTAATTCTATTTGAGTTTCTAATTTAATTAAGAAGATGGTGAGTACCATTATACAAATAATACTCATAATTTCTAAAATATATCTTGGCAAAGACTGGAGAAAACCTGCTATAAACTTATTATACTCTTCTTTACGGACAATTTGATTATAATGATTTATAGCAAAATTCTCTTTGTGAAGTATTTTAAGTTCCTTTATAGAACCAAAAATTTGGCCAAGTATTTTAAGTGCTTTTCCAGACTCTATATGTAAAATTTTTCCTGTTTTAATTATTTTCTTTTTCGTTGCTGATATAAATAAATAACTAACAAAGGATAATATCAAAAAAACAGGTAATGTACTGCTTGGACTGACCAAAACTAATAAAAATACTATAAATATAAAAAGTAAAATTTCCTTAGCTATAGTTAAATATTTAAAGATAAATTCAACAGACGAAATACAATCAGATATTATATTTCTGGTTAATTCAGCGGGGTTTTTATTTAAATGAAATTCGTAGTTTGAAAAAATATAACCTTTTAAAACTTTATTTTTTATTTTTTTCCTTAAGTTAATTTTTAGTTTTCCTTGAAAATAATTAAAATAAATTAAATAAGAATTCTTTAATATAAAAACTACTACCAAAGAAATTCCAACTATTAGTTGGAAATTTTTTTCTAAAACAAATGGCATTTCGTTTACTAGTTCACTTGGTAAATAGCTTATTAATTTTTCTTGATTCAGTATCGACATCAAAAATATAGGGATTGAACCTATTCCCAAGAGTTCAAAGAAAGTCGCACCCAACATCAAAATAAAATAAAAAATAAAATAACTATATTCGTTTTTGGTAATAAATATTTTAAACTTTGATAACATTAAATTGTTCTTAATTTTTATAAATTATACCCAAAGATCCAAAGGGATGCTCTGTGTATTCTACAACTACATCTTTAGTGTTTTGAATAATATACTCTATTTCTTTATCAGTTAAATAACTATGTTTAAAAAATTTTTTGTTTTTTATGTTATTAAAAAACTCTCCCATTGTCATAGTAACTGGTTCGAAAATTTTATGACCCTTTGAAATATTAAATTCTCTTTCTTCTAATTTAAATTTATCTGAAAAAACAAAGTCTTCCAAAATATAAATTCCTCCATTTGAAACTATTGGGTAAAAGTTTTTAAGGTTGGAAATAAATCCTTGATAATCATGAAGCGAGTCATCAATTATTACATCGAAAGATATGCTTTTATTTAAAAAATTTTTTACCTCTTTATTATCTGTTATATCAACAGAAAAATAATTTAATCTATCTCCTTTATAAAATAGTTTACTTTCTTTTTTTATGTCGATTCCATAGATTTTCGCTTTTTTAAAATACATATACCAACTTGCTAATGAATGACCATTGGCAACCCCTAGCTCTAAAAAGTTAATATTTTTTTCTTTAATATTGGAAAAAAGTTTCTCATAAATTAGACTAAAATTATTTCCTAACTGATATTCATAATCATAAATTTTTTTTCTATTTATAAATTCTAAATAATTTTTAAACTTATTATTTTTTGAGTTGCTCTGTAAATAATGATAGGTTTTTTTACTATCGTATTTTCCTTTATCGGTACCAAATATTAAAAACAAATCATCTAAGCTTTTATTTTCACCCAAATTTAATTTATCTAAATCTATTTTGTTTGAACCTAAAATTGTATAAATAACTTTTTTTATAGCTAGAAACAATCCTTCATTCTTTAAAGAAAGATAAAATCTTTTAAATAAATATTGTAAATTCATTGTAATTTCAGTTAGTTAAAATTAATAATATATGGCCTCAGGGTCTTCATCTTTCGGAACAAATACATGGTCAATATCATATTTTGTAATATCTGGACTTATATACAAGTTATTCTTTTTTAACAGATTAAAAAAATCATTTTTATTTTCACAAAGAGAATATTTCTGTTTTCCTTGTCTGTAATTTAATTCATAATTTATAAAATTTTTTGAATGAAGACCTTCACCTCCATATCTTATTACAGCTGCAGTTCGCTTTGTTGTTTTTTGATGTCCAAAATTAAGCCCAGAATGATATAAGTTACAATAAAATAATACCATATCTCCTGCTTCATATATAATTTCCTTACTTACAATTTTTTCAATAATTTTTTTTATAAACAGAAATTTGTTCATTTTTTTTAACCTTAAATGTATAATTCTCAAAAAGTTATTAAGTGATTTTTTAAAATTAAACTTGTGGGATTTTGGAATAATGCTTAATGAAGTTGATGTAGAGGCACTATCTGATAGATATATAATTACTGTAAAAACATCGTAGGGGGATGATTTTACCCAATCAGGTCCATAACCTGTTCTTCTGCATGGATTGTCCCTGTGCCAACTCCAGCTATTACCTATTTCTACCTCAGCTACATTAGAGTCGTGCATATAATAATATTTTTTTTCAAAAATACTATCAAAAATATTGATTAATTTTTTGTTACAAATTAATTTCCATAAATTTGGGTCGTCCCATTCAATATACTTCTTGCTAAAATAATTTTTTTTCTTTTTTTCAGCTATTTCTTGAATTAATTTAATTTCATCTTTATTCAAAAATGCTGGAAATTTAATATACCCATTTTTTTTTAAGTTAATAATTTCACTCTTTGTAATCATAGGCTATTATCAATATCATATATTTAATAAATATTAGTATTTATTTTTTAAATTAATCATCATTAAACTTTTTTTGTATAGATGTTTTCCATATTTTATTAGACTTTATAATTTTTAATATTTTTTTTGAAGAGTCGCCCTTTCCAAAAATAAAATTTTTATTATACCTAACTCCAGACAATAATTTTATTTTTGAACTTATTTTTTTAATATCAAAGTCGATATTATGAATAGATTTTACTTTTTTTACTCTATTAAATTGTCTAGAACCAATATTAATTGTTGGTATGCCATAAAAAGGGGCCTCTCTTATGCCAACACTAGAATTTCCAATAACCATATTAGAATTTTTTAGTAAAGAAAGAAAATATTCAAATCTCATTGATTTAATTAATTTAAATTTATCAGAAAAACTTTTATCCAATAATTTTTTTTTATAAAATTTGATAATTTGTAAATTGCCTGGATCATTATTTGGATAAATAATCACAAATTTTTTTTTTGATCTTATGCATCCACTAATTAATTTTTTTACAAAAATTTTCATTTTTTTAATTTCAGTAGTTACGGGATGAAAAATTAATATTGAGTAATTAGAAAAATTAATATTATACCTTTTTTTTACTAAATTAATATTAGGTAAATTATTAAGTCTCATAATATCTATATCAGGGCTACCGCAGACAAAAATATTTCTTGAACTTTCACCTAATTTATAAACTAATCTTTTTTTAGCCTGCAAATTTGATACAACATGCAAATGTGATAATTTTGAAATTGAGTGTCTTAAATGCTCATCTATAGTTCCTGATAATTCTCCTCCTTCAATATGAAGTGTTAAAATATTATTTAAAGATGCAGAAATGGCGCCTGCTAGAGCTTCTACTCGATCGCCATGGACCACGACTAAGTCAGGTTTTATCTTTTTTAAGTAAATTGAAAAACCTTGTATTGTTTTTGCAAGAATAACATCTTGGGTTTCATTTTTACTATAATTTTTAAATTTATATAAATATTTCTTGGAAAATTTTTTTTTAATTTCATTAAACGTGAAACCATATTTCATATCAAGGTGCATTCCTGTAATGAAAATTTTTATATTAAATTTATGATTAATTAATTCATCAATAACTTTTTTAATTTTACCAAAGTCTGCTCTTGTTCCAGTTATAAAAACTATTTTTTTTTTCAAAGGAAAGTTTTCTTTATTTGTATATTTTTTTTTATTTCTCTTTTTGCTCTTTTGCCAATTAATTTTGTTAAATTTTTGGCAGGAAAGTCGCCGCTACCTGGTCTTTTTACCCAAATATTCTTCAAAGATAATTTTTCACCTTTTGATATCTTTTTTATAGATACTACAGACGCAAATGCAAATTTTGCAACATTTATTTCTTTTTTTAAAATCTCCTTTTTTCCATTTATAGAAGAGAAAATATTATTTGAATTTTCTATTAAATCTTTTAAATCTTTTTCATCCATTGAACTTGATATATCTGGTCCTTTTCTATTTTTTGAATCTACAAAATGTTTTTCAATCATACTTACACCTAATGGTATAGATGCTAGTGCTATTAAATTATTTCTAGAATGATCTGATAAGCCTATGGGATTTTTAGGATACTTTTTAATTAATTCTGTGATGCAATTTAGTCTCGCATCTTTAAAATCAGAAGGATAAATATTTGTACAATGATTTAATCCAAATTTAGTATTATTTTTTTTTAAAATGTTTGTAGCAATTTTAATGCTTTTAAAATCATTCATTCCAGTACTTAAAATCACTGGTATATTTTTTTTAGATATATAATTTATTAGAGGATAATTATTACATTCACCAGATCCAATTTTAATCAATTTAACTTTAAGTTTAACTAATCTATCAACAGCAGCTCTCGAAAAAGGTGTGCTTATATATTCCATTCCTAATTTTTCTGTAAAAATTTTTAATTTAAATTCTTCCTCACTCGAAAAGGCACATTTTTTAATTAGATCAAATATATTTTTTTTTGAATTATCCGGAGTTATTTTCTTTGCCTCTTCGCTATATTCATCCTCTGGTATGTGTGTTTGATTTTTAATTATTTTGGCTCCTGCTTTTTTTGCAGATCTTATAATTTTAATTGCTACTTCATAATTACCATTATGATTAATACCCATTTCAGGAATTATTAGTGGAACTTGATTTTTCTTTATTTCAATTTTACCAATTTTTATCATTTATATTTACAATTTGAGTTATCGATTTTAATATAATTTATTTTCATATTTTAACTACCTATTATGATTGTTTAATATTTTAGCTAAATCAATATATTTTTGTGAAATTACATCCCATGAATATTTCTTAAGTTTTTTGTAGTTATGTTCTGAATAATCTTTAAGTTTACTTTCTTTTGTATTCATCAATTTTAATATAACTTTTTCAAAACTTCTATAATTTTTTAAATTATAAATATTTATTTTGAAAATTTTACTCATCTCCATGAATGGTTTTATATTTGATGCAATAATTGTTTTCTTTAAGGCAATCGCTTCTAAAATTACCAAGCTACTTGATTCATGTAATGAGGGCACTATAACGAATTTTGAATTAATATAAGTTGAAATTAATTCTTTGTTTGATATTTCGCCTATGTATTTAATATTTTTTAATTTTACTTTTTTAATTTGCTTTATTACTTCATAGAAGTAGGATTTTTTTTTTCCAGAAAAGATCAGATTAAGTGATTTCTTATTTTCCATATTAAATTTTTTTGCAAAATTAATTAGGCCTAAATGATTTTTATGTTTCCAAAACTGTGCTGGATAAAATAGATATTCTTTAGGCAGATTTAAATTATTTTCAAAGCTATTTAACAAAGAAAATTTTCGTAAATCAACTCCCTCATTTATAATTTTAATTTTAGATTTTTTAATTTTTAAAAATTTCTTAAAATCATTACCTATTGCATTTGAGCTGGCTACTACAAAATTTGAACTTTTTGAGCAATTTTCATATACAACATCTCTTAAAAAGATTTCTCGCTTACTTAGTAAATTTGGTAAAGATTTATGCAAAACATCGTGAAAATTAATTATCTTGCTGATTGCTAAATTATAGCAATTTTCATGTGCATTTAAAAATATTATTACTTTAGAATTTTTTTCAATAATTTTTTTATTTTTTTTATTTAAGTTATTAATTATTAAATAATGTAACTTCTGAGTATTTATATGAAAATATCCTAATAATATTACAAAAAAAGTTAACAATTTTTTTATAACAAAATTTTTTTTTTCTAAAGTTATTATTTGAAAATTATCTGATTTATAATTTTTTTTAGCATAAGAGTAAAATTCTTCATTAACATAAATCTGGAATTTGTAATTAGTTTTTTTTTTGAATCCAAAAAGTAGTCCTTCAATATATCTATGTACACCTTGATTTAGACTCTTTTTATTTAGAGAGGAAAGATCAACCCCAATATTCATAGTATTTTTTGATAGTTGATGTAATAAAATTTAGTTTTTTTGTATCAAGATTGACAGAAGATGGGAGGCATAATCCTGTTTTGTACAATTTAGCAGAATTTATAAATTTATCATTTTTATTAATTATAAATTTTGAATTTTTAAAACATTTTTGCATATTCATTGGAAGAAAAAAATCTCTAGTTTCTATACCTCTTTTTAATAAATATTTTTTTAGTTTTTGCTTATCATCTATATAAATTACTACGAACCAATAAACTGGCTGTGCATCTTTAATACTTGTAGAAAATTTAATTTGATTAATATTCCTCAATTTGCTTCTATAAAAATTATTAATTTTTTTTTTTTTGATAATAAATGATTTCAATTTTGATAATTGTGCTAAACCGATTGAAGCACATATATCATTGAATTTAAAATTATAACCAACGGATTCGTGTTCATATATTCCTTTTATACTTCTTCCATAATTTTTTATTTTTTTTATTTTTTTTGCTATTAATCGATTATTGGTAATAGCCACACCACCTTCTCCAGTAGTTATAATCTTATTTCCATAAAATGAAAAACCACCTACATCTCCAAATGTACCTAATTTTTTATTTTTATATTTACCACCAAAAGATTGTGCAGAATCTTCAATTATTTTTAATTTGTATTTTTTTGCAAATTTTTTAATCTTCGTTATCTCAGAACATTCACCAAATAAATGAACTATCATTAATGCTTTTGTTTTCTTGGTTACAAGCTTTTCTGCCATTTTTAAGTCTAATGAATAATTATCCTTATTCACATCACAAAGTAAAATTTTAAGACCTGCTAATATCATTGATGAAACACATGCTGCAAAAGTAGCATTGGGTATTATTATTTCATCACCAGGTTTTAATCCTAAGCTTTTTGCACAACAAAATAAACCGGAAGTCCAATTATTAACAGCGATTGCATATTTTGAATTAGTAACTTTTTTTATTTGATTTTCAAATTTCGCTGTAACTTTCCCTTCGGTAATAAAAGTAGTTTTTAATACTTTGTTAACTAACTTTTTTTCTTCGCTGTCAAATTTTGGTTCTATTTGTTTTATTTTAAATTTCATTAATTATATTCTAAAATCATTTGCGTCAAATCTCGGTAAAATATATTTTTTATTAATAATGTTCTTATTTATTTTTTCAGGTCTGGTTGTCAATCCAAAAAGGAATTTTTTTTTTCTAATAATTTTTAGTGTTTGAGAATTATAAAATCCATAAGGATAAACTACTGAAAAATTATTGTTATTTAAGCCTATTTTATTAAAAAAATTTACAGAATTATCTATTTCCTTGTTTAATTTTTTTGTGTTGATCTTATCCCACCTTAGATGCTGCTCTCCGTGAATGCCAAAAAACATATTTTCTGATGACATTTCAAGGATTTTTTTTTTATTAAGATAAATCTGTTTTGAAAAATCTGATTCATGTTTTCCAAGAATAAGATAAAAAAGTTTATTTAAAATTTTTTTTCTAACTTTCTCGGGCAAAAAATATTGTAAGCACCTTTTTATTAACATTGTTTCTTTGTCATCAAATCTAGATTTTAGATCAACTGGGCTTAAATCCAATTGATCTAGTTTTTTATTCATATATTTTTTTAACAATAAGTTCATCTCATATATAATTTTT
>MDSV01060739.1_pt1 | contig 16619 bp, 16 predicted proteins | sample 810851 | NCBI WGS metagenome assembly MDSV01 (sample SAMN05326640, study PRJNA326480) | marine metagenome | isolation source: seawater | place: Atlantic Ocean: North East | collected 2012 | reverse complement strand
GACAATTACATGTGTTTTATTTTATAAAGGGATATAGAAGGCATTTGCAAAAAATGAAGAAATTGCCCTCTTAAATACTCTAAATAATAGGGGTTATTTAAGAGGGCAATTTCTTCATTTTTTGCAAATGCCTTCTATATCCCTTTATAAAATAAAACACATGTAATTGTCCTCTTAAATACAATGATAAAATGTAATGTTATTGATAAAATTATTATGAATTTGTTCGAAAAATTTGTAATAGATAAAGATATTTAAATTTAATATGCCTTTTAGGAGAAAACCTTAAAACTTAAAATATGTTTAGAATTTTTGGTAGACCTCTTAACACAAAATACAAACTATTGCCAGGACTTAGTCGAGTATATGGTATTGGTAAATCTCGAGCAGGAAATATTATTGCTGATTTAGGATTATCCTCGGGTATGAGAATTGATAAATTAACTTCTATCCAAAAGAAGCAAATTACTGACTGGTTGAAAAACCGTGAAATTAGTCCTAGTGAGATTAAAAAAGATAGACGAGATTCTATCGTTCTTTTACAAAATATGAAAAATTATAGAGGATTTCGACATAAAAATCGTTACCCTGTTCGTGGCCAACGTACTAAAACTAATGCAAAGACACAAAAACGTATGGGGGATACTCACAAACATTTATAATAATTTATATTTCAATTACTATGTCTGTAAATTACCGATTAAAGTTACCAAAAAATGCAATTAAGTTTAAAAAAATAGGGAATTTTACCCTAGATAAATTTTCAAATTTTACTAATAAAAAATCGCAGAATTTCTTATTAGATTATTATTCTGAACCTTTATTCACTAAAATATCTCGTTTAAATGTAGATAAATTAAGTAATATTTTAAAAGAACCAAATGATTTACAAAAAGTCTCTGATAAAAAAGATTCTTTTAAAAAAATAATGCGTAATAAACTTACAGCCAAGAATTTTCAAAGAAATTCTAATTTAAATCAAATTTATAACTATGAAAAAGAATATTTTAAAACTTCGTGGCAAACAAAAGCGAATAAAGATATTTTCTTAGGTTCACCTGCTTTTAATGTTAAAAAAAAATCTTCGAGATTGCCGAAGACAAATCTTCGTTATGAAAAGAAAATAGCTGAAATGATTAAAATGCACCTTAATCATTATTATTCAGAAAATTTTTCAGTCGACTTAGATCCTAAAGTAAATGAAATTTCTTTTTTCCCAACGAATAAAAATAGCTCGCAATTAAAAGCTTATCAACAAAGTTTAAAGGATTCTAGTGGTTACTTATATGTTAACTTTAGTAAGAAAAATCTATTTCTTACATTAACAGATTTATCAGGTAATTGTATTGTTTATCTTTCAAGTGGGGCTGAAGGTCTAAAACGCCGTGAAAAACAAAAGCCTTTTGCTACGCGTATTCTAACAAATAGGATTAGTAAAGTAGCGAAATCAAAGAATATAAATAAACTAACAATTATTTTTAATCCAAATAACCGTTATCAACGTTGGCGTATTAAACCTGTAATCCGTACTTTAGAGCTTAGAGGTATTTTAATTGAGCGTGTTCAACGAAAAATTGTTCAAGCACATGGGGGGTGCCGTAAAAAGAAATCAAGACGTATTTAATATTTTAAATAACGTTTGTAAGGGTGGATGACAGAGTGGTCTAATGTACCAGTTTTGAAAGCTGGCGTACCTAGTGTACCGCGGGTTCGAATCCCGCTCCGCCCGGCCGGGATGGCGAAATTGGTAGACGCGTGAGGTTTAGGTCCTCATCTCTTTTGAGGTTTGGGTTCGAGTCCCAATCTCGGTAACATTATCAATATTACTTCTAGGTGATATTTAACATATTAATTTCAAATTTAATATTTGAAATCAGTAATTAAAAATGGGAATTAAATATGCAAAACCTGTAAATTCATCAACACGTCAGTTAATTCAAGTAGATTTTAGTGAATTGTCTAAAGTTAAACCTAATAAAGTTTTAACACAAGGTTTATCTAAAAATGGAGGTCGAAATCATCATGGACGTCTAACGTCCTTTCGTAAAGGAGGTGGACATAAACGTAAATACCGTTTAATTGATTTTAAAAGAACAGATTTAGTTAAGGGGTCAGTAAATGCTATTTCATATGACCCTAATAGATCTGCATTTATTGCAGAAATTCAGTCTACAAATAATAAGTTCTTCTATATCTTAGCACCGAATGGTCTAAAAATAGGGGATATTGTAGAATCTGGTCAAGATGTTCCAAAACGTATCGGAAATACTTTACCTTTAAAAAGCATCCCAGTTGGTACTTTAATTCATAATATTGAGTTAAAGCCTGGGGCAGGAGGTAAGTATGCACGTGCTGCTGGAAGTTTTGCAACTTTACTACAACACGTAGATGAGAATTATGCACTAGTTCGATTAAAATCAGGTGAACAACGTTTAGTTCCAATTAATTGTTGTGCTAGTATCGGTGTAGTTTCTAATTCAGACCACCAAAATGTTTCTTTATCTAAAGCAGGTCGTTCTCGATGGCTTGGGCGACGTCCAGTAGTTCGTGGAGTCGCTATGAACCCAGTGGATCACCCACATGGGGGAGGAGAAGGTAAAACAAGTGGGGGTCGTCCTTCAGTATCCCCTTGGGGAAAGCTAACTAAAGGTCCTAGAACACGTAATCCGAAAAAGAAAAATACATTAATTTTACAATCTAGACGAAAATTATAATATGAGTAGATCTAAGTGGAAAAATCCATTTGTAGACCGAAGTGTCAAAAAAAAGGTAAAACGTATCAAGGAAATGCAATCTAGTTCTAATTCTAAAAGGTATCGTATAAAAACAATGTCTCGTAGTTCTACTATTTTAAGCGAGTTTGTAGATCTATCTTTTTTAGTCCATACTGGTAACAATTATCGTTCTGTTACCGTAACCGAAGATATGGTAGGTCATAAATTTGGGGAATTTGCGTTTACACGTCAAAGATACTCTTATAAGAAAAAGAAATAATTAGCATGGGACAGCAATCTAATGGTGTTGGATTAAGATACGGGGTTATAGATGGATGGAATTCTTCATGGTCTATTAACCCTAATGATAAAATAGAATATCGTGACTTAGTACAAGTGTCTTCAGATGTTGAAAAATTAGTTACTAATTTATTCAAACTGAACCAAGGTTTTATTGGAAAAGTAGGTATTTCTAAAAATGGACAATCAAAAAAATTAATTATTAATGTTTTTGGTTATGTTCCGTCAAAATATAAGCTGGTAGAAGATCGTGCTAATATTGGAAAAAAGATTAGAAATAAGGAGAGAATGATTTACCCTCAGAAGCATTTACGTTTAAAATTGTATCGATTAGCCCAGGTATTATCTAAGAAGTACGAGTTTCTTGGAGTAACTTTTGCTATGAAATGTGTTTTAGTAGGTGAGTATGAGATTCAACCTAAATTCAATCGTCGTAAAAAAAGACAAAAAAATCAGTCAGACCGTAGAGTAAATAAAAATTTTAAGAATATTTATTATCATGGACCTCATGGGAAAAGTTCACATTTTTCTATTGCAACGGGTTTTAAAGTTCCAGCAAAAAAAAAGAAGGGAAAAAAGGCTTCAAAGTCTGAGAACGAATTTCTTTTTTTAAATTCTTTTGTAATTCGTAAACGTTTTTTTAAAAGGAGAAGCAAAAAGGTTCAGAATGAGGTAGCACTTCCAAAAGTTTTATTAAGATCTCGTAAAAAGTTTGGTTTTTTAAAAAGATTAAACTATCATTCAACTTTAATGAATTTAGCTTATTGGGTATTTAAAACACGACAACCCCAGTTCTTAGCTAAATTCCTAGCTCAAGAATTTGGGAAAACACGTTTTCAACGTTCTCTTTATAATAATGTAGATAAAGTATGTGCATTTTTATTTAATGAAAATAAAGATATTCAAGGTATTAGAATTCAAGTTTCTGGTCGTATGAATAAATCAAAAAGAACAAGAAAATTTATTGTACAGTATGGTGCAATTACAACTCAAACAATTTCTCATCCTTTAAAGTATGCTTTTGAAGAAGCCTATACTGTCTATGGTTCTATGGGAGTTAAAATTTGGATTTCTTATTAAAAAATAATTATGTTAAGACCTAAAAAAGTAAAATATAACAAAGCTCGTAAAATTAGAATAAAGCGTATGGAACATCGCCAGACAAAAGTAGTTTTTGGATCATATGGTCTAAAAGTCCTAGATGGCGGTAAAATATCATCACGTCAAATTGAAGCTGTTCGTCGTGTCATCGTACGTAAGTTAAAACGAACAGGTAGGGTTTGGATTAGAGTTTTTCCAAATGTACCTATTACAGCAAAACCTAATGAAGTCCGTATGGGTCGTGGTAAAGGATCTGTGGATAGTTGGGTAGCAGTAGTTAAACCAGGAACAGTTATCTATGAGATTGGTTCTACTAAAGAAAACTTAGCACAAAAAGCTTTAATGTCTGGGGCAAAAAAGTTGTCAATGAAATGTGCTTTTGTGACACGATCTTAAATCGATGTGTCTCATGGTCGGATAGCATAGTGGTAATGCATGGGACTGCAAATCCTTGGACGACGGTTCGATTCCGTCTCTGACTTACGGAATGTGGCGCAGCGGTAGCGTATGGCATTTGGAGTGCTGGGGTCGCGTGTTCAAATCACGCCATTCCGAACGGCGGGTATAGCTCAGTTGGTTAGAGTGTCAGATTGTGATTCTGAATGTCGCGGGTTCAAATCCCGTTACTCGCCCTTTTATTTCAAAGTAAATGGAAAAAGGAACAATACTTTTAGCATCTGTTTCAGTGGCTGCAGGTTTGGGATTATGGTACGCTTTTAAATCAGCTTTTTTTACAGTTGAGAAGGTACTATTACCACCTGTGGATAACAAAGATATGGCTACGGCCATGCATAATGCGCGTGATAACTGCTATTCATTAGCAGGTACACCTCGTGAAATGGGGACTAATATGGGGTTTACCCCAGAGGAGGCCCATGAAGTAGCGGTTAGGTGTGCGGAACATAAACGCATTTCACCAGAGCTTGTTGATGTTCTGGAAAGTATGTTTGGACCCCATGAATGTTATGGGATTCCGACTCTATTGCCAGAAGGACGAGGGTTCTCTTGGGCTTATCAGCTAAGAGACGCTCGTGAGTTCTATCATGGGGACGCTAAATTTACAGAAATGTTCTGTAAATTCAACAACGAGTGGTTTATACCAGCTAATATTGAAGCTGGTTGTACCCTGGTGGGGATTGCCGCATGTGCATTCATCTTTTTCCAGCCGGGAACTTTGGTAAATGGAATGGGCTTTGGTACAACTTCATTTTTATCAAAGATATCGTGGAGTGATTATGGATCATTGGAAAAAGTAATGAATCCGTTACCGTTGGGAGCTTTGGCCTCAGCTGTTTTAGCTTGTGGAACAGGTTGTTCTACTGTTTCGGCTATAAGTTTAGGTTTAATACGACCTTTACAAGCAGTCAAAGCTTTTAAAGAGGGTATATGGCGATATTATTATTGCTATGGCCCTGTAGCTCCCAATGACAGCTCTTTCATGCATGGGGAACGTGGAGCACCTAGCTTACCTTCTCCTTATATAGGTGAAAGTAGTGCGGACGTTCACTCTCATATAACGTTTAGAAAGTCCCATTCATTTGCGACTTCTACAGCGTTAGCACTTGGAGGTTTTGTAGGGCTTAAGTGCCTTTCAAATCACCTTAACCAAGTGTAATATTATGTAATTATGTATTTATTAATTGTTCTTTTACCACTGATCAGTGCGATTACGGCAGGTCTTTTTGGACGTTTTATTGGAAGAGAAGGATCAAAATATATTACCACAGGTTCAATCATGGCTACCTGCGCCATGTCTTACTGTGCGTTTTATGAAGTGGCTTTGTTAGGACAACCTTGCCATTTTGATCTAATGACATGGATTGATTCGGAAATGTTTAGCTTTTCTTGGGGTTTTTTATTTGACAGTTTAACAGTAGTTATGCTTGTCGTTGTGACATCAGTATCATCTTTGGTACACTTATATTCAACAGAATATATGGGTCATGATCCCCACCTACCGAGATTTATGTCTTATCTTTCATTGTTCACCTTCTTTATGTTAATTTTGGTTACGGCCGATAACTTTCTTCAAATGTTTGTTGGATGGGAAGGCGTAGGTTTATGTTCATACCTACTTATTAATTTTTGGTTCGCTCGTATTCAGGCGAACAAAGCAGCAATTAAAGCTATGTTAGTTAACCGTGTAGGAGACTTCGGGTTAGCTTTAGGTATTTTTGCTATTTATTTAAAATTTAAATCTATTGATTATGCTGTGGTATTTGCGGCAGCACCTGCTTTTGTAGGTGACACAATGGTCTTTTTAAATTTTGAAGTGGATACATTAACTTGTATTGGTATTCTATTATTTGTTGGTGCCGTTGGTAAGTCAGCTCAAATAGGATTACATACATGGTTACCAGATGCCATGGAGGGACCAACTCCGGTATCTGCACTTATTCATGCAGCTACTATGGTGACGGCTGGTGTTTTCTTATTAGCTCGTTCTTCACCTTTAATTGAATATGCTCCAACAGCGCTTGTAGTGATTACTGTAATGGGAGCTATGACAGCTTTTTTCGCCGGTACAACTGGTTTATTACAGAATGACTTAAAACGTGTAATTGCATATTCAACTTGTAGTCAGTTAGGTTATATGGTTTTTGCTTGTGGATTATCTGCTTACAATGTAGGTGTATTTCATTTAGCTAACCACGCTTTTTTTAAAGCTTTATTATTTTTAAGTGCTGGGTCTGTTATTCACGCTGTAGCTGATGAACAGGACATGAGACGTATGGGAGGATTGGTACGAGTTTTACCTTTTACTTATGCGATGTTCTTTATTGGTTCAATAGCGTTAATGGGATTCCCATTTCTTACAGGATTCTATTCTAAAGATGTTATTCTTGAAATTGCTTACGCAAAATATACTTTAAGTGGTCATTTTGCTCATTGGTTAGGTACATTAGCTGCGTTTTTTACAGCATTCTATTCAATGCGATTACTTTATTTAACTTTTTTAGCAGAAACAAATGCCTATAAAAAAGTAATGGAAGGTGCTCATGATGCTCCTATTGCGATGGCCTTACCATTATTTATTTTATCTATTGGAAGTATCTTTATTGGTTATTGTACAAGAGATATGATTATTGGTGTTGGTACTGATTTTTGGGGAAATGCGTTATTTACTCATCCTCAAAATCTAACAATGTTGGAAGCTGAATTTATTCCTCATTATATTAAATTGACTCCTGTGGTTTTAAGTAATTTAGGTGCTATTAGTGCTTTTATTCTTTATAAAAACCACGCAAGTGATTTATATAAAATGAAAACGACTTCTTTTGGTAGAGGAATGTATACATTCTTAAACCGTAAGTGGTTTTTTGATAAAGTTTATAATGAGTATGTTACTCAACATGTACTATCATTTGGGTACCAAACAACTTATAAATTAGTCGACCGTGGATTATTTGAATTTATGGGGCCTTTAGGAATAACTAAAACAGTTTGGGAAAACGGGCGCTTATTTACAGGTGTTCAGACAGGATTTGTATATCATTATACTTTTGTAATGTTAGCTGGATTAACAGCTTTTATTGCACTAATTGGTTTATGGTCAACTATTTCTACTGTGTTTGATATCCGTCTTCTGATCCTATTTGCTATTAGTACATTATTTGTTGCTAGCTTATATAAGAAAAATATTTAAAAATAACAATATAAAATAAACATGAATATCACTATTACTGTGCATTCAGTAATACGGCTCGCTTGGTGAAATTGGTAAACACGTCAGACTTAATAAATGATTTTGAGCTGCATTTTTCGAAAGATTATGTTGCATACACTCTTAAATTCGGGGAAACCTGTAAAATGGCAATCCCGAGCCAAGCCTCTATAGAGGAAGGTGTAGAGACTTAACAGGAGTGGCCTAAGCTATATTTGTAGTATGGTTGAGAGAAAGTCCAGACCCCAAACAACATAAGTTGGCAGTGAAAACTGTAGATGGTATGAAAATCTGATTCCTTAATGGATTGCCGGTTCAAGTCCGGCAGCGAGTATTAACTTTAATGAACACACGCAAAATATTTTAGTATTTTGAGGAAAGTCCGGTCTTCCATCACATTGCTGGTTAACGGCCAGAAAGAGAGATCTTAGGGAAAGTATACAGTTATAAAAGTTACGGCTTTTGCTTAGAGATAAGTATTTATTTTAGAAACGCCCAATATGTGGAAGAAATATCGTTACATGTAAATGTAAATATAGATAAATGTGTGTTATAACAGGACCCGGCTTACTATTAAAGTTACTTTTAAATAAACTATGCCAACATTTAACCAAATCGATCGAACTCCTCGACGTGCTCGACGACGTTCATCAAAAGTACCTGCATTGAATCGAAGCCCTCAACGTAAAGGTATTTGCCGTAAGGTGTATACAACTTCCCCTAAAAAACCTAATTCAGCTTTACGTCCAGTAGCTAAGGTAGGTTTCCGTGGAGGTTTACAAGTAATTGTACATATTCCAGGTGAAGGTCATAACTTACAACAACATTCAGTAGTTTTAGTAAGAGGTGGTCGTGTTAAAGATTTACCTGGTGTACGTTATAAGGTGATTCGAGGTAAATTTGATTGTAATGGTCTGTTGCGTCGCCGTCAAGGACGATCTAAATACGGAACAAAAGTTATTTACACTCAAAGACAAGTTTAGTTATTAATTATGGTATCAAATAACGAGGAATTGATGTATGATTATTTTAAAAAGGTTTTTATTAAAATAATGATGAAGGGTGGTAATAAAAGTACTGCAGAAGCTATTTTTGAAGAATCTTTTCTTCATTTAAGAAAGAAATTACTTAGTGAAAATAGTACTAAAAGCCCAAAAGAGTTATTTATAGAAGTTTTATCTAAATCAGGTCCTTTAGCAGTAGTTACTACAAAGCGTCGTGGTCGTAGATCTATTCAAATTCCTATGGCTTTAAATAACAAACGTCGTGTTGCTATCACAGCTAAATGGATTTTAGAAGGTGCTCGTGCACGTAACGATAAAACAATGGGTTTACGTTTAGCTAAAGAATTATTTTTCTTAGATATGGGCCAAGGAAAGGCTCTTAAAAATCAGACTTTAATGCATAAACAAGCTTTTGCTAACCGTTTTAATACAAACTTTTAAATTTCAATTTATTTTTTAAAATGGCTTTACAAAAAAATCAATTACAAAAAGAATTAAAAAATTTTACAATGAATTTTGGTCCGCAGCACCCAGCTGCTCATGGGGTATTACGTTTAGTTTTAGAACTTAACGGTGAAGTTGTTGAAAGAGCTGACCCTCATATTGGGTTACTTCACCGTGGTACTGAAAAATTAATTGAACATAAAACATATGTTCAAGCTTTACCTTATTTCGATAGATTAGATTACGTGTCTATGATGGCACAAGAGCATGGATTTTGCTTAGCAGTAGAAAATTTATTAAACTGTGATGTTCCTATCCGTGCTCAATATATTCGTGTACTTTTCAGTGAATTGACACGTATATTAAACCATTTATTAGCTGTGGGTTGCCACGCTATGGACGTTGGTGCAATTACTCCTATGTTATGGAGTTTTGAAGAACGTGAAAAATTAATGGAATTTTATGAAAGAGTTTCAGGAGCACGTATGCACGCAGCATATTTCCGACCAGGAGGTGTAAGTCAAGATATACCATTAGGTATGTTAGAAGATATTTACACTTTTGCCGAGCAGTTCTCTACTCGTCTAGATGAGGTAGAAGAATTATTAACTGATAACCGTATCTGGAAGCAACGTCTAATTGATATTGGAGTTGTTTCAGCGAAAGATGCTATGGATTGGGGATTCTCAGGAGTGTTATTACGTGGTTCTGGTGTTCTTTGGGATTTACGAAAAACACAACCTTACGAAGTATATGATCGTATGGATTTTGATGTTCCTGTAGGAACTAATGGTGATTGTTTTGATCGTTACCTTGTACGTGTAGAAGAAATGCGTCAAAGTTTACGTATTATTCTACAATGTTTAAATGAAATGCCAACAGGTACAGTTAAAGTAGACGATGCCAAAATTACACCTCCTTCACGAGGTGCTATGAAGCAGTCTATGGAATCATTAATTCATCACTTTAAGTTATTTAGTGAAGGAGTAGTAGTTCCTGCTGGTGAAACTTATCAAGCTATTGAAGCACCTAAGGGTGAATTCGGTGTATTTTTAGTTTCAAACGGAACAAGCCGACCTTATCGTTGTCATATTCGTGCACCGGGGTTTGCTCATTTACAAGGACTTGATTTCATGTCAAGAGGTCATTTAGTTGCTGATGTTGTTACAATTATTGGAACTCAAGATATTGTGTTTGGAGAGGTTGACCGTTAATTCTTATTGAGATGGTATCTAAAAATTTTTTTAAAACACAATTAAATACAAACAGTCAAGCAAAGGATTTAGTCCTTTTTATCCAGTATTCGGATTATACCGTTAAAGAATGGGATGTTATTAAATGTCAAATTATTGAAAACGGTTTTAATATTAAAAGAATTAAAAACACTAGTATGGTCAAAAACATGGTTGGAAGTTCTTATGAAAATTTAGAATTTTCTTTTCATGGATCAATGGCTGTAGTTAGTTGTTCACAAGAATTCTCACCCAAGTTATTAAAACTAATTACGGGTATTATTGAAAAACAATCAAAAATGCAACTTATTTGTGCATTATTACATACAGAAATTGTTTTTCCAGGAACACTTAAAAAATGGAGTGAACTTCCAGAGGATACAGAATTATATTTATCATTTGTTGGATTAGTTAATAAACCGGTTCAAAATTTAATAAATGGAAGTAACCAAGGAATTAATTTAGTTTGCTCAGACTTAAATAAATATATTAAATTAGGGGATCAGTAAGTATAGGAATTACTTAACTTTTCGATTATGAATCGATTACCTTTTACAGCTCAAAACCCTTTAGAGCAGTTTGAATTAACACCTCTATTGGATATTTACAGTTCTTCTGTAGATTTATCATTTACAAACTCATCACTTATTACTTTAATGGCTATTACTTTCTTTGTATTATTAGCACGTTTAGTGTTTTATACAGGAAATGGAACAGTAATTCCTAACCGTTGGCAATCAGTACTAGAATCTATGTATGAATTAGTAGCAGGATTACTAAACGATAACGTAGGTACACGTGGTCAAGGTTATTTCCCATTTATTTTCACATTATTTGCATTCCTTTTAATGGTGAATTTAATTGGAATGGTTCCTTATAGTTATACAATTACAAGTCAATTAATTGTTACTTTATTATTCTCTGGAATGGTTTATATTGGGGTAACTATTATTATGGTACGTACTCACGGATTCCATACATTATCAGTATTCTTACCAGGAGGAGCTCCTTTCGCTCTTTATCCTCTTTTAATTCCTATTGAAATTATTTCAAATGTAATGCGTGTTGTTAGTTTAGCGGTTCGATTATTCGCTAACATGATGGCAGGACACATTTTATTAAAAGTTTTATTAGGATTTGCATGGACTATGATGATGGCTCAAGGAATTATGTTTATCTTGCATATGATTCCTATGGGAGTAGTGTTTGCATTACTATTTTTAGAGACAGGTGTTGCTGTAATTCAAGCTTATGTTTTTGTTACTTTAACATGTATCTATCTAAATGAAGCTATTAATCTTCACTAAGTTAGTTTAGTTTTTCTAAAATAAGAGTTAAAATTGAGGTCTATTTAAGAGGTAATTTAGGTGCTTTTTGCACCTTGCCTTAGTATACCCTTAATGAAAACGAACACCTTATTTTGGAGTATTCTAAAGAGTTAAATGTTTCTCTTTAGAGTAATTTTATATTAAAATTCAATGTATCACTCAGTATTATCTACTTTAATTTGCTTGCCATTAGTTGTGGCATTTATTTTACTTTTCGTACCATCAAGGTATACTAGTATTATTAAAACTAGTGCTTTATATACTTCACTAGTTGTTTTTATTATCTCTCTATATTTGTGGGCTGCTTTTGACAATTCAACTGCTAAGTTCCAATTTGTTGAATGTTATGAATGGATCGGGTTATCTAATATTAATTTCTATTTAGGAATTGATGGAATTTCGTTATTCTTTGTGATCCTGACTACTTTACTTATTCCAATTTGTATTTTAGCTAGTTGGGAAGCCATTAAAACAAATATTAAGGAATACATGATTGCATTTTTACTTTTAGAGTCTTTTGTTATCGCTGTATTCTGCTTGTTAGATCTGATTCTATTTTATGTATTCTTCGAGGCAGTTCTAATTCCAATGTTTATTATTATTGGTGTTTACGGATCTCGTGAACGTAAAATACGAGCAGCTTATATGTTCTTCTTATATACTTTATTAGGTTCTGTTCTTATGTTACTTGCAATTTTATGGATCTATTTTCATGCAGGTACTACAGATTATCAAATCTTATTGACAACCGAATTCGATGAAGATGTTCAAAAATTCTTATGGTTAGCTTTCTTTGCTTCATTCGCATCAAAAGTTCCTATGGTACCAGTTCATATTTGGTTACCAGAAGCTCACGTGGAAGCTCCAACAGCTGGTTCTGTTATTCTAGCAGGTATTTTATTAAAATTAGGTACATATGGTTTCTTACGTTTTTCAATGCCTTTATTCCCATATGCTACTAATTATTTTACTCCTCTAGTTTATACATTTGCTTGTATCGCAATTGTTTATACTTCATTAACAGCGATTCGCCAAACTGATTTAAAACGTATTATTGCGTATTCATCTGTTGCTCATATGAATTTAGTTATGGTAGGGTTATTTACTCTTAATAGCCAAGGAATTGAAGGTGCTATCCTTCAACAATTAAGTCACGGGTTAGTTTCTGGTGCTTTATTCCTTTGTATTGGAGTAATTTATGATCGTCATCATACACGTTTAATTAAATATTATGGTGGGTTAGCTCATACAATGCCTCTATATATTATGATTTTCCTTTTCTTTACTATGGCAAATATTGCTTTACCTGGAACAAGTAGTTTTGTAGGTGAGTTCTTAATTTTAGCAGGATCTTTTCAAGCTAATACTACAGTATGTTTCTTAGCAGCCACAGGTATGGTTTTAGGAGGATGTTATTCACTATGGTTATTTAATCGAGTAGCTTATGGTAATATCAAAATTCAATATATCAACCAATTCGGGGATATGAATCGACGTGAATTTGCTACATTTTTACCTTTAGTAATTTTAACACTTGTTATGGGAGTTTATCCAGAAATTTGGTTAGATCCTATGCATGTATCTGTGCAAAATTTACTATGTCAAATCCAATTATAAGTTTTAATGAATTTTATAAAGGATATTTTTCCTTTAAAATTCTTACGGGGGTATATGTCAATTGGTAGACAGCTTGCTTTGCATGCAAGAAGTTTCCGGTTCGAGTCCGGATATCTCCATCATATATATTAATGGTAGAATCACTATTATTTTATTTATTTGGGGCAGTAACATTATTATCTGCGATCATGGTAATTAGTGCACGTAACCCAGTACATTCTGTATTATTTCTAATTTTATCTTTCTGTAGTTCTTCAGGATTATTAATCTTATTAGAAGCAGAATTTATGGCAATGATTTTTATTGTTGTTTATGTGGGTGCTATTGCTGTACTATTTCTTTTCGTAGTGATGATGTTGAATATTAAAATCTCAGAGGTTGTAGAAGAAGTTTATCAGTATTTACCTGTAGGTGGATTTATTGGTATTATTTTCTTTCTTGAAGTTATTTTAATTGTGGATAATGATTTTGTTCCATTACTTTCTTCAAACGGTAACCCAAGTGATTATATTCAATGGTCAGGAGGAATTGATTCAGTCTCTAATATGAGTAGTTTAGGTCAAGTATTATATTCTTATTATGCTCTAGCATTTTTAATGGCTGGTATTATTCTTCTTGTAGCGATGATTGGAGCGATTGTATTAACAATGCAAATTCGTACTACTGTTCGTCGTCAACATATTTTTCAACAAGTATCTCGTGATGCAGATCATGCAGTTTATTTAATTAATTAAATATGGCAAATGCTAATTAAAAATTTAACTTTTATTAATTTTTAGTTTAACTTTAAATTAGATTTATTTTATTTATTTATTATGTCTGTAAATAAAATAAACTTAACTATTGATGGTATCGATGTACAAGTTACAGAGGGATCATCAGTATTACAAGCTTGTGAAGTTTTAGGATTAGAAATTCCACGTTTCTGTTTTCATGAGCGCTTATTAATTGCAGGGAATTGCCGTATGTGTTTGGTAGAAATTGAAAAATCTCCAAAACCACAAGCATCTTGTGCTATCCCTGTAATGCCAGGAATGAAAGTATTTACTAACACACCTTTAGTTAAAAAAGCACGTGAGGGGGTACTTGAGTTTCTTTTATTAAATCACCCTTTAGATTGTCCTATTTGTGATCAGGGTGGAGAATGCGATTTACAAGATCAAGCTATGATTTATGGTAGCGATCGAAGTCGTTTTATGGAAAGAAAGCGTGGTGTAGAGGATAAAAACTTAGGTCCATTAATTAAAACAATTATGACTAGATGTATTCATTGTACAAGATGTGTTCGTTTTGCTACAGAAGTAGCTGGGGTTGAAGTTCTAGGGACTACAGCTCGAGGAATTGACACGGAGATTGGTACATATGTAGAAAAAATGTTTAAATCTGAGCTTTCAGGTAATGTCATTGACTTATGCCCTGTTGGAGCATTAACATCAAAACCTTATGCCTTTACATCTCGTCCATGGGAATTAAGAAATACAGAAAGTATTGATACCCTTGATTCAGTAGGAAGTAATATTCGTATTGATGCTCGTGGTACAGAAATTATGCGTATTATTCCTCGTTTAAATGAGGATATTAATGAAGAGTGGATTTCTGATAAAACACGTTTTTCTTACGATGGGTTAAAGCGTCAACGTTTAACACAACCAATGGTACGTAAAGATGGTAATCTAGTACCTGTGGATTGGTTAGAAGCTTTTACTTATATTTCAAAGAAACTAAAAACTGTTGATTCACAAAGTATGAGTGGAGTATTAGGAGGATCGGTTGATATGGAAACAGCTTTTGCTCTGAAAGAGTTCTTTCAATCAAAAGGTTCATTCAGTATTTCATCAGAATTTGGAAAAGGTAACGTATGTTCAGACTTTTTAGAGAGATTTAAATTAAATACGCCTATTAGAGGAATTGATGATGCTGATGTAATTTTAGTTGTTGGTTGTGATTTACGTAAAGAAGCACCTATTATTAATGCACGTATCCGTAAGCGTACTTTACAAGGAAATTGTAAAATAGCAAACATCTCTTATCAAGGAAGTCGTCGTTCTTATACTTTTAAAGCAGAAGATGCAGGTAATGGTTTAAATGCACTATTTGAATTAGCTAATGGGACACACTGGTTTACTAGTGACTTAGCTCAAGCTAAAAAGCCTCTGATTATTATTGGATCAGGACTAGTTGAGAGTCATTCTGGAGATTTAGCTACAGAAGTTTTAACGCAAATTGATCGTAATATTAATCAAGTAACAGGTTCAACTGAATCCTCTTTAAATTATTTACAACCTAATGCTTCGCAAAATGGTTTTGCTCAATTAGGGTTGGATTCATTTGGGAGTGTAAAACCTTGGACTTCATTTTTATACTGTATTGGTGTAGATAATCTTTCAACTTATATTGAAAAGTGCCCTGATGCATTTATTGTATACCAAGGTCATCACGGAAGTGAAGATCTTTCATGCGTAGATGTTGTACTTCCAGGTGCAGCTTACACAGAAAAAGATGCTCTATTTTTTAATACAGAAGGACGTCCGCAAACAACTCGCCGTGCTATAACTCCACCAGGTTATGCTAGAGAAGATTGGTTTATTGTGGATGCTTTAAATGATTTTACTAGTGGTGAACAAACTGAATCATCATTTATTTCACCAAAAGAAGAATTATTTAGTAATCTGGTTAATAAAGTACCTTCTGCACAATTATTAAATAGAATTTCAGGATCACCATCCATTCGTTTAGGAAAAGAAGATTTATATTTTAGGAATGTAAATAATTCTGTTATTTCTTCAGATATTATTCATCCAACAAATGTAAACAACTTTTATGTAACATGTAACATTACTAAATCTTCTTCAACAATGGCTAAGTGTACTGAGTTATTGAATAGTGAACACTCATCTATTTTTACAGGTGAACTTCACTGGAAAAATTATTTAAATTAAAATATTAGGAGTAATTTATTACTCTAGGTGGATAATAAAGCTCAATACTTTTTATCTATATTATTTCTATCGCGCAGAATTGTGAAGAGTCTTCAGGCTCAGAAATGATTCCCTCATCGCGCGTATATGAATTTATTAAAAAATTATATGAAATTTACAAATACTACACAGGGGACAGAAGTCTCAATAATTACTATTGAAGGTATACAAGGACATACATTTGCTGATATGGGCTTATTTTTGTTAATAAGTTTAATATTAGGCGTGATTTTATTC
>MDSV01052004.1_pt1 | contig 16620 bp, 15 predicted proteins | sample 810851 | NCBI WGS metagenome assembly MDSV01 (sample SAMN05326640, study PRJNA326480) | marine metagenome | isolation source: seawater | place: Atlantic Ocean: North East | collected 2012 | reverse complement strand
GGGTTAAGGCATGAGGGAAATTTTATGACTTCAGATTATTTTGATGAAAATTCATCTAGGGGACCAGTTAGAGCTGGTGGAAGAACTGCGCGAAGGGCGATAAGATCTGCTCCACTTGACCCTGCATTGCGCCCAATAAAACCAGGAATGCCTGGTGGCAACTTTAATCCTCTTAAACCGGAGGGAGTGAAAAGAATTCATACAGCCGCTTTAGATGCTCTTGAAACAATTGGTTTGTTAGATGCTCCAGACAGTGGCAAAAAATTACTGACGGATGCAGGAGCAATTTATGGAAGCGATGGTCGAATAAGATTTCCCCGCTCTTTAGTTGAGGATATGCTGGCGATAGCTAAAAAAGATCTTATACTTCATGCCCGTAATTCTGAATATGATCTGAACGTATCTGGATCAAATGTTCATTATGGTACCGCTGGAGCTGCCGTCCACATAGTAGATGTTGAAAACTGCGAATATCGTGATAGTACTGTGCAAGATCTTTACAACGCTGCTCATTTAGTTGATCAGCTTGATAATATTCATTTTCTCCAACGCCCAATGGTTTGCCGGGATATTTCTGACAATTTTAATATGGATTTGAACACAGTCTATGCTTGTTGTAGTGGCACTTTAAAGCACGTGGGAGTTTCTTTCACAGAGGAGTCCTTTGTAGATCCAATTATGGAAATGGTCCATATTATTGCAGGAGGTGAGAATAATTGGAGGTTTAGACCGTTTATTTCAAATTCAAATTGCTTCGTCGTCCCCCCTATGAAATTTGCAACAGAAAGTTGCCAAGTAATGGAAGCATGCATCCGTCACGATATGCCAGTTTTATTATTATCGGCAGGTCAAGCTGGAGCAACTGCTCCACCTTCAATTGCTGGAGCTATTGTTCAAGCGGTTGCTGAATGCTTAGCTGGTGTTGTCTACGTAAATGCAATTAAACCAGGATACCCTGCTGTTTTTGGCACTTGGCCGTTTGTATCTGATCTTCGAACAGGAGCGATGTCTGGTGGATCAGGAGAGCAGGCTCTACTTACGTCGGGTTGTGCGCAAATGCACCGCTACTATGGATTACCGGGAGGCGCTGCAGCTGGAATTGCCGACTCAAAGCTTCCTGATATGCAAGCTGGGTGGGAGCAAGCTACTTCAAATGTTCTTGCCGGTCTTTCGGGACTTAATATGGTTTATGAAGCAGCCGGAATGCACGCTTCACTTCTAGGATTCTGTATGGAAAGTTTGATTTTAGGGGATGATCTACTTGGGCAGGTTCAGAGATGTGTTAGAGGAATAGAGGTTACTGAAGATAATGTTAGTCTGGAAGTGATGCGTTCGGTATGCTTGGACGGACCTGGCCATTATTTGGGTCATTCTCAAACGCTTGATTTGATGCAAACTGAATATATATATCCCACGCTTGGTGATCGAACTAGTCCAAAAGAATGGAGTGAAAACGACAAACCTGATTTGCTAGCCAAGGCTATTGCTCGTAAAGAGAAGTTATTAGGTAATCCGTCAAAAGCAAAATTCCCCCAAGAAATAGACCAACAAATAAGAGCAAAATTTTCGATATATCTTGATTAAATTTTGCTGTTTTGGTTTTATTAAATATTGAAAGAAAAAATCAAGAAATAAAGAGATGTTTTGTTTGGTTGTCAAAAAGGGATCAGCATTTTATTATTGTTACTCTCGTAGTTTATACCCAGTTTTGAAGATAATAAAGATGCCAAGCAAGCAAATAAAAATAAAAATTAAGACTGAAAAAAGTGAAGTAAAAATGTGAACATCAGCATTACCAAAAAAACTCCATCTAAAACCACTAACTAGGTAGAGAACTGGGTTAAATCGAGAAATAATTTGCCAAGTCGATGGTAGCATTGAAATACTATAAAAAGTGCCACCAAGGAATATTAACGGAGTTATAACAATAAGTGGAATCAGGTTCAATTTTTCCCAATTCGTTGCCCATATGCCAATAATAAAACCAAATAATGAGAAACTCAGCGACGTTAATAATAGAAAGGTGAACATCCAAAAGGGATGTTGTATGTAAAAGGTCACAAACAATGTAGCTGTAATTAATATTATAAGACCTATAAACACTGATTTTGTTGTAGCTGCTCCGACGTAACCAAGAATTATTTCGAGTGGAGAAACTGGAGCAGATAGTATTTCATAAATAGTGCCGTTATATTTTGGCATAAAAATTCCAAATGCAGCATTGGATAAACTTTGTGTAATCACTGAAAGCATTATGATACCTGGAAGAATAAATGCACCATAGTTTATTCCGTTAATGTCAGGAATTTCAGAACCAATTGCCGTGCCAAACACGATGAAATAAAGTGAGGTTGAGATTACTGGAGCTAAAAAACTTTGGAATAAAGTTCTGAATGCTCTAGACATTTCGAATTTATAAATTGACCAGACAGCGTAGAAATTCAATTTTTATACTCACTAATGAATGATAAAAATACTTCTTCCAGAGAACTCTGGTGTGTCTGCAAATCTTTTACGGTAATATTATTGTCATATAATGCTGATAACATTCTCGTAATTCCGGTGCGATTTGCATTTTTATCATAGTTATAAATTATTGCTGTACCTGATTTATTAATTTGTAAGTCAAACTCATTTAATGATTGCGGTAACACTTTAATTTTGTTTTTAATGTCAACAATTAATCGCCTTTTACCCATTTTATTCATTAACTTTTTTTTACCTTCAACTAGAAGTAACTTACCTTTATCAATGATACCAATTCTATCGGCAATTTCTTCAGCTTCTTCGATGTAATGAGTTGTTAAAATGACAGTCGTTCCGGTTTTACGTAATTCTTGAATTAATTCCCACATACTCTTTCTTAATGAAACATCCACGCCAGCTGTAGGCTCATCAAGGAATATCAATTCGGGATTATGACTTAGAGCTTTAGCAACAAGAACTCTACGTTTCATTCCGCCAGATAGTCTTATTATAGACTCATTTTTTTTCTCATATAATGAAAGCGCATTCAATATCCATTTCAAGTACGGTTCGTCTGGAGATTTTCCATAAAGACCACGGCTGAATGATAGTGCATCCCAAACGGTTTCAAAGTTATCTAGTGTCAACTCTTGTGGAACGAGACCGATCAATTTTCTTGTTTTGCGCCAGTCTGAAATAGTATCAAAACCTTTTATAAGAATTTGACCTTCAGTTTGTTTTACTATTCCACAAATTGCTGATATCAACGTGGTTTTGCCAGCACCGTTAGGACCAAGAAGTGCAAAAATTTCACCTTTTGGTATTTCTATTGAAACATCTTTCAAGGCGTCGAAACCATTTTTATAAGTCTTAGAGACTTTATCGACTGAAAGAATCGTATTCATTTATATTGGCATTGGATTTTGACGGTTAATATCGTTCAGTGCACTGAGCATCTCATTTGAGAGGCACAGATCAAGACCTTCAAGAATGTGATTGAGTTGCTGGTTATTGGTTGCACCAAAAATTACTGATCCCATAAACGGCCGGGAGGCACAGAACGCTAGAGCCATATGAATTGGATCGATATTAAAGTTTTTTGCGAGGTGTAGATACGCATCGACAGCGCTAAATGTTCTTGGTCCAATCCTTCCTGATAAATTAGGAGAAGATTTCGCTGTAACATTTAATCTTGAATTTTCCGGTATTTTATTATCTTGATATTTACCTGTCAAAAGCCCAGCGGCTAGAGGTGAATATGATAAAAGTTGAATGTTCTCATGGTGGCATGTCTCTGCAAGGTCCGTATCAAAAAGTCGACATAATAGACTATACTCATTTTGAATTGAAACAATCCTTGTTTTGCCGTTTTTTTTGGAGTATTCAATAAATTTCATCATACCCCAAGCACTTTCATTAGAAAGACCAAGCGCTCGGATTTTTCCTTCTTTAATCAGATCGGTAGAAACAGAAAGAATTTCTTCAAGATGATTTTCCATATCTGTCGAAGACTGAGCTGACGGATCAAAGTTCCAATATTTTCTGAAGTGGTAAGAGCCTCTGTTTGGCCAATGAAGTTGGTATAGATCAATACAGTCTACGTTCAGTCTGGCTAAACTTTCATCCAAAGATTTTTTTAGTTGCTTTGCAGTAATTGGACCGCCGTCTCTTACGGTAGCGCTACCTTCACCAGTTATTTTTGTCGCGATTATTATATCGTTGTTACGTTTCCTTTTTTTGATCCAACTACCAATAATTTGTTCAGTTTTACCGGCGGTATTTCTTCGCATAGGGTTAGTTGGGTACATTTCAGCTGTATCTACGAAGTTTATACCGTATTCTAATGCAGCATCCAGTTGCCAGTGTCCGTCCGATTCAGAAGAGGCCTCACCCCAAGTCATGGAGCCTAAACAATATTCACTTACTTTTAATGCAGAGTTACCAAGAAAATTATATTTCAATTTTTGTTTTTCCAGAAAGTGTTATTTTTGATTTGTCGTTTTATCTCTTCTGTATGCTGACCTAACGCAGGAGCCAAAAGTTTATACTTTAATGAAAGCGTGTCAAACAGTATTGGACTTCGAATTGCAAAATTTCCATCAATTTTGTAAACCATATTCCTATGTGATGCTTGCTCATCTGTAAGAGCTTCTTCAACTGAGTTTATAGCCCCAACCGGGACGCCAACTTTATTAAGGACACTAATTACGTCGTTTTTTGATAGTAAGCAAAGTTGATCTTGTATCGATCGAACAAGACTTTGCCGATTGGTAACGCGATCTTTATTTGTTTTGTACTTTTTGTTGTTGTGGAAGTTCCATTCGAACGCATTGCAAAATTTTTCAAATTGGTTGTCATTACCACAGGCTATTATTACTGAACCATCATTAGTATCAAATTTTTGATATGGGACGATAACTGGGTGTGTATTGCCCATCCGATTTGGAGATATGCCTGTATTCAAATATGATGCGCCTTGGTTTGCCAAAACGCTCAGCTGACTGTCAAATAAAGACATATCTATGTGTGTTCCATTACCATCAATAGAGCGTGACCACAGTGCAGATTGAATTGCTACCACACTATACAACCCAGTAAAGAGGTCAGCATAAGCCACGCCAGGCTTCTGAGGTTCACCGTCAATTTCTCCAGTGAGGTCCATTATTCCACCCATCGCCTGAATGATGAAGTCGTATCCCGGTCTGCTAGCATATGGTCCGTTTTGGCCGAATCCTGTAATTGAACAGTAAATAATAGCTGGATTTTCTTTTTTTACGTTTTTGTAATCTAATTTAAATTTTGCCAAGCTACCTACTTTAAAGTTTTCGATAATTACATCTGCCTTTTTTATCAATTTTGATATCATTTGATAGTCATCTGCATCTCGAAGATCCGCAACTACAGACCTTTTGCCTCTATTTGTGCAATCAAAATAGGCTGACGAGTCTTTGCCGTTAAATGGAGGTCCCCATTTGCGAGTTTCATCTCCTGATGGTGATTCAATTTTTACAACGTCAGCGCCTAAGTCAGCCAGTAGCTGACCTGCCCATGGCCCTGCTAGAACCCTTGCGAACTCTAAAACTTTTATACCGTCAAGGGGTGTTCTTCTTGGCATCAGTCAGCAACCCTTATTCAATCTATTATTATAACGTAGACGTTTTTTAAATAGTGCACTATATGTTTTGACTCAATCAAAATATTGAAGAAATAGTTGTATAAGTTATTGAAGAATGTAAAACATTTTAAAAATGGGTGATTGGGATGAATTGGTGGAAAAAAATATACAAGCGGTCTTGGACTATTCCAATAGTTCGCCTTGATGGCGTAATTGGATCGTCTGGACAGTTTGGCGGTGGAGGATTGAACGATTATAATCTAGCCTCTGTTTTGGAGAAAACTTTTAAAATGTCTCGAATAAAAGCCGTGGCATTGGTTGTTAATTCACCAGGCGGCTCTCCCACACAATCGTCGTTGATTGCCGCTCGGATTAAAAGGCTTGCTAAAGAAAATAATGTATCAGTAATAGCTTTTTGCGAAGATGTGGCGGCATCTGGTGGGTACTGGTTGGCGTGTTCAGCAGATGAGATATTTGCAGACGAAAATTCGATTATTGGTTCAATAGGCGTCATTTCAGCAAGTTTTGGCTTTCATGAATTTATTAAGCGTCAAGGTATCGAACGAAGAGTCTATACCGCGGGCGAGGATAAAAGCGTGTTAGATCCATTTAGACCTGAGAAAAAACAGGATATTGATAAACTCAAAAAGATTCAAAGTTCAATCCATGACAATTTTAAACAAAATGTTGCAAAAAGTCGTGGTTCTAAAATAGATATTGATTTGGTTTGTACTGGAGAATTTTGGGATGCCAGGAATGCATTAGATCTTGGATTAATCGATGGTATTGAGCATCTAGAGCCATTACTTAAAAAACGTTTTGGAGAGGAAATAAAATTTAAGGTCATCAGTCGAAGAAAACCGTTATTTGCGAGATTAAGTAGATCAATGATAAACGGGATAACAGGAGCAGTGATCAATAAATTATATTTTGGTCGGTATAATCTTTAAGAACAGTTTGTATCTTTTTTATTTCTTGAGATACTTTTGCAATTAGGTCCATTATACTCTTTGAGTAAATATAAAAGAATGATTGAAAATTGTAAATTTTAGTGAATTTGGTGGAAACTTTTAGGTTTGAAGAAAGTTTCGTAAATTGTTGGTTTAATCTTAGGTTAACAAGCAACATTTATTGGCTTTCATTGGTAGAGAAATGTAAATGGATTTAATCTTTTTTGTTTTTGGAACAGCAATTCTACTATTCAGCGGTGATTTGCTCGTTAGGGCGGCCGTTGATGTAAGTTTAAAAATGTCTATTTCGCCAACCATAGTTGGCTTAACAGTAATTGCTTTTGGAACTTCTGCGCCTGAATTGTTAGTTGGTGTTCAAGCAACGTGGAATGGGTTTGGCGGCTTGGCCCTCGGAAACATAATTGGCTCTAATATAACAAATATTTTGCTTATTTTGGGTATGCCGGCATTGATTATGGCGGTTAAGAGTACCGATAATGGTTTGATTCAAAATTATTATTATATGTTAATTGCTACATTGATTTTTATTAGCTTTTTGTTGTTTGGCGGTTTATATCGGTGGCAAGGTAGTCTTTTAATTTTGCTTCTTTGCTTGTTTGTCTTTCAAGCAATATTCTATAATAGCAAAGCACCTAATAATCTTAAGCCTTCAGAATTAAACCAGGAGCCTAAAGATTTAAAATTTTGGATTATAGCTTTATTTTTAATTTTTGGGTTTGTGGGTTTACCAGTGGGAGCAACTATTGTGATAGTTAGCGCGACCAACTTTGCAGAAAGTATTGGTGTGTCTGACGAAGTTATTGGATTAACAGTGGTGGCCATCGGGACGTCATTACCAGAACTTGCAACATCAGTCGCGGCGGCTTATCGTAAAGAAGTAAATTTGTTGTTAGGTAATGTTATTGGCTCTAATATGTTTAATATATTAGGTATTGCTGGAGCTGCCGCATTAATTGCGCCGTTGAGACTTACTAATGAAACAGAGTTTACGTCACTAACAGCTTTATTAATATCGGGTATAATACTTGCTCCGTTCATCATTTTAAAAAAGGCAATCACGCGTTTTATTGGGACAATTTTTATTTGTATGTACCTAGCGTACATTATAGTTTTATTCTAAACATAGGATTAAAAATGAATGGATCGGCTCTTATTACTGGTGCAGCAACACGAATAGGCAAAGAATTGGCGTTAGGCCTTGCTTCTCAAGGTATTAATGTAGTGGTTCATTATATGAGCTCTCAAAAAGAGGCTGAACTTGTAGTTAATGAAGCAAGATCATTTGGAGTTAGAGCTGAAGGTCTCAAAGCTAATTTATTAAATGATCTTGAAGTTGAAGGTTTAATTTCTAGAGCTTCTACGCTTATTGGAGAGCCTTTGGATATTTTAGTTAATAACGCATCAATTTTTGAATATGACAACATGGAGACTGTATCACTGAAAAGTTGGGACCGGCACATTGGTTCAAATTTGAAGGCGCCTTTATTTCTCATGCAAGAGTTTTTCAAACAAATTTCTGAAGGTAGTGAGGACATGAAGGGTGAAAACATTCCTCAAGGTAATGTGATTAATATCGCTGATCAAAGGGTCTTAAAAAAGACTCCTGAATTTTTTACGTATTCATTGGCAAAAATGGGATTGTGGTCTCTTACACAAATTGCGGCTCAGGCGCTGGCTCCAAGAGTAAGGGTAAATGCTATTGGTCCAGGACCAACGTTAAAAGGGCATCGTCAAACTGTAGATCACTTCGAGAGACAGAGGAAAAATACTGTTCTTGGAAGAGGTTCTACTCCCGGTGAAATTCTCGGAGCGTTGAATTTTATTTTGAATACTCCAAGTGTTACAGGCCAACTTATTTGTATTGATGGGGGTCAGCACTTGGCATGGAAAACGGTCGATATTTTGGGTTTGGAGTGACTATGTCTTGAAAAGCTGCTGTATTTAAACATAAAATTAGAAACCGAAACGCAAGTGAATTGTCCACTAAAAAATTTTATTACGATTTTTTTTTTAAAAAAACCTAAATCTTTCAGTAATTTACCGACAAAATATTTTTTTTTTATTTAAATTCAATTACTTAATAAAATGCTTAAAAAATAGGCAGAGTGCATATATATCAATTTTATAAGGGAGAGGGGGTCCAAAAATTAGAATTACTCACAGACTTATCCACAGTAACAGTGGACACTTTTTTTATTGTAATTTTATCTGATAAAGTGCAGTACTTGAAAAGAATCAGTTTTTCCGAGAATTTATTCAGACACTTTTTTCGCAATCGGTTTATTGTCTCATATGTCAGTCATGGTTGAATTTTTAAACAAAATAGCAAGTAATAAAACGTCGGGTATCAAAATAATTAAATCATATCTTCATGATTTGACTTCGTCACCCGGCGTTTACCGAATGCTGGATGGGGAGGGTCAGGTTCTATATGTTGGTAAAGCAAAGAACTTAAAGAATCGAGTTTCCAATTATGCTCGGTTATCTGGACACTCGGCAAGAATAAATAGAATGATTAACTCTACGGTATCTATGATGTTTTTAACGACCGATACTGAGATCGAAGCTCTTTTGCTAGAGCAGAACTTAATTAAACAATTGAAACCGAAATTCAACGTTTTATTACGAGATGACAAGAGTTTTCCTGATATATCAATTTCTAAATCACACCCATTTCCCCAAGTAGTAAAAAGTAGAGGTCGAAGACTTCCAGGCAATAACTATTTTGGACCTTTTGCATCTGCAAGAGCAGTTAATCAGACATTAAATTATCTTCAAAAAATATTTCTGTTAAGAAATTGTAGTGACTCAGTTTACGACTCTCGCACTCGACCGTGTTTGCAGTATCAAATTAAACGCTGCTCTGGTCCCTGCGTAGGTAAAATAAGTCAAACTGATTACAAAAAGTCTATTTTGGATGCAGAAAAATTTTTATCTGGAAAGACCTCCGAAATTAAGAAAAGTTTAGCATCTCAGATGTTGACTGCTAGTTCAGAGCTAAATTTCGAAAAAGCAGCAGTTTTTCGGGATCGTATTCAATCGTTAACGCATATTCAAGGATCCCAAGGAATAAACCCTAGGGATGTTAAAGAGGCTGATTTAATTGCAATGGCTATGGAAGGAACGCAGGTTTGTATTCAAATATTTTTCTTCAGATCAAATCAGAATTGGGGAAATAAAGCTTTTTTCCCTCAATCGGGTGTAGGTGCCGAGGCTGGAGAAATCTTGGAGGCATTTATTATGCAATTTTATCGAAAACGCTCACCACCTTCGTTAATCTTAGTATCCCACAATGTACAGAATAAAGATCTTGTAGCCTCGGCGCTGAAGGAAAATCATCGTAAAGTGGTAAAGATTGAAACACCTTCAAAAGGAGAGAAAATTAAGTTACTTTTTAGTGCAATGAGGAATGCATCCGAGGAGCTAGCTCGAAAAATTTCAAGTTTTGATAATCAAACGCGCTTGCTCATTTCTATTCAAGAAAAATTTAATTTAAAAAAAATACCGGAGCGTATTGAGGTTTACGATAATTCCCACTTTCAAGGATCAAATGCTGTTGGAGCAATGATCGTAGCGGGACCTGAAGGTTTTGTTCGTACGCAATACAGGAAATTTAATATTAAAGACTCTAAGATCACTCCTGGTGATGATGTTCATATGATGTACCATGTTTTAAGTCGTCGATTCGCGCGATTAAAAAATAAAAGTGATACTAATTTTTCGTTGTCGTATCCAGATTTGGTTTTAATTGATGGGGGTTCAAGTCAGGTGCAATCTGCAATAAATGTTTTGAGAGAGATGGATTTAACAAGTATTCCTGTTATCGGAGTTGCGAAAGGGCGAGACAGGAATGCAGGAAAAGAAGAACTCTTCTTTGCTCATCAGCCAAGTATGAAACTAAAGCACAATGATCCCATTTTGTTTTTTATTCAGAGGCTTAGAGATGAAGTCCATAGATATGCTATTGGGGCCCACCGTAAAAAAAGGCAAGTTGCGATTCAATCAAATCCGTTGGACGGGATAAGTGGAATTGGTATCAAAAGAAAACGAGCTCTTTTAGCTCATTTTGGATCTGCAAAGGGCGTCAGTTTGGCAGCGTTAGCCGATTTAAAGAAAGTTGAAGGAGTTTCAAGCGCTCTCGCGGAGGCAATTTATAATTACTTTAATGATTTCGATAGATAGTTTATCATTTATTTCATAAAATAATAGTGGAAAAATAAAATGCGTTTTACAATACCCAACATTCTGACATTTTTTAGATTGTTGGCGGCACCTTGCATAGCGATTTTTTTGATATTAGATATCAACGCTGTGATCGTGCTACTTATTTTTTTGTTGGCTGCAATATCAGATTATTTTGATGGTTACCTGGCTCGAGCTTGGGATCAGTCTAGCTCTTTAGGAAAGGTACTTGATCCGATAGCCGATAAGGCAATGGTGATTATATCATTATGTTTTTTGCATTATAGTTTTGATAGTGAAGTTGAAAAAATATTTTTTGGTATACCAGTAATAGCAATAGTTTTCAGGGAAGTTTTTGTCTCTGGATTGCGGGAATATGTTGGTAAAAATTCTGATGTGCTTATTGTAACTAGCTTATCAAAATGGAAGACTTCCCTGCAATTGATCTCTATCGGAACACTTTTGGCGAGTAAAATAAATCTTTTTTACTCTCTCCACCTAAATACTATAGGGATAGTAATTCTTTGGTTCGCTGCAGTAGTTACAATTATAACTGGGGTGGATTATTTTAAGAAGGCTCTTGTTGGTATTAAAGGGTAATAAATATGAATATTTTATATTTTTCATGGCTAAGAGAGTGTATCGGTGTTTCCTCAGAGAGTTACTTGACGGATCAGACAACTGTTCGGGAGCTTATTAACGAATTGATCAACCGAGAGCCCCGTTACGCAAAAGCTTTTGAAAATTTGGAGGCTATAAAAGTGGCGATCGATCACGAGTTAATTGTTGATTTGGACACCAGCATAATTGGGGTTAATGAAATCGCATTTTTTCCACCAATGACTGGCGGTTGAGTATGGGAATATCAGATTTACCAGTTTTTACGATTGATATAAGACACGAAGATTTTGATATTGCATTAGAAATAAACAACTTAAAAAATAAAAGTTTTGAAATTGGTGCGATAGTATCATTTTTAGGATTAGTAAGGGACGTAAGCAAGAACAGAGAATTGAAATTTATGGAAATTGAACATTATCCTGAAATGACTAAAAAAGTATTAAAAGATCTTTGTAATGAGGCGAGCACTCGTTGGAGCCTTCAAGGGATTTCTATAATTCATCGTATTGGAAAACTTTATCCCTCTGAGAATATCGTATTGCTCATCGTTGCTTCGATACATCGCGGGGAAGCATTTGGTGCGTCAGAGTTTTTAATGGATTTTCTTAAGTCACATGCGCCTTTTTGGAAAAAAGAAACTACGATTCATGGCGCGAGTTGGATCGAAGAAAAAGAAGAAGATAAGCAAAATTTGTTGCGTTGGAAAAAGGTTACATCTGATCCGCAATAATAGCTAAAATTGCGAAGAATACGACAATTAACCCCCCAGTTTTATTTGATTGAAATAATTTTAAACAAAGATACTTATTTCTACCGTCAAATTTCCAAAGTTGCCAAGTTAAATGTAGGAAAAAAATACTTGCTCCGAGTTTCATTAATGCTTCAGAAAGAAAATGCGCTTTTGTGGTCAGAGTAAACGAAATATTTGTCAAAATTAAAATTATCAATGCGAATGAGGCTAACCAGTATCGAGCTGTATGGCCAAATAGTAAAGCAGTTGATTTTACGCCGATTACGGCGTCATCATCAGTATCTTGAAAAGCATAAATAGTATCGTAAAACAACGTCCAAAAAATTCCAGCAAAATATAATATTATAGCGCTCGTAGCCAGATTATTATTGTGTGCTGCATAACTCACAAGAATGCCCCAATTGAAACAAATTCCAAGAAAAAATTGAGGCCAATATGTAAATCTTTTGGCAAATGGGTAGATTGCTACAGGAATGATAGATGCTATTCCAATAATTATAGCTAATTGATTAAACGTAAGCAAAATGAAGAACGATAATATTAATTGAACAAGCATCCAACCAAGGGCTCGATTTGTTGAAATTTGTCCTGATGGAATCGGACGCATTTTTGTCCTTGTAACTTTTAAATCAAAGTTTTGATCATTGATATCATTCCATGTACAACCAGCCCCCCGCATCAAAATAGCACCGAGAGTACATCCAAAAAGTATCCAATAGTCTTTAAAATCAGGTACGGAGCTTGTTGACCAAATTGCTAGGGTGGACCCCCACCAGCAAGGTAATAAAAGTAACCACGTGCCGATTGGGCGGTCGAACCGACTCAGTTTTAAGTATGGTTGGATCCACAATGGACAAAATTGATCTACCCAATTAGAATACGGGGCATCGGAAATGCGGTTGGATTGAGGTATATTTTGTTTTAAATTTTTCATGATTTGGAATTTCGATGATAGACCGGTCTAAAAAGATAAGATTATTTGTAAAACAAGACATTTCTCCAGAGTTAGATATAACTCTAAGTCTGGAACAAGCAAAGTATCTTTTTAAAGTTATGAGATTAAATATTGGTCAAAAAATAACTATTCTCGATGGAAAGACAGGAGAGTATGAGGCAAAAATAATTGATAAATCAAGTCGAAACGGAAAAATTGTAGTTGAAAAAAAGAATAAAGATGTAAGTAGACCTTCTGACCTTTGGTTGTTATTTTCACCACTCAGAAAAAATCGAACTGAATGGATCGTTGAAAAAGCAACTGAGCTTGGGGTAAGACGGATAATTCCAATTATCACTGCGAGAACTATTGAAACTGGCCTACGGATTAAACGACTAGAGTCAATAATGATAGAGGCTTTAGAACAATGTGGGGGAACTTTTCTTCCAAAATTAGTGGAACCAATGACTTTAGCTAGTTGTTTGAGTTCATGGCCATCAAATAGAAATCTTTTTTTTTGCGATGAGTCGCTTTCGCACAAGAATGTTGGGACCAGTTTTTCAGAAAATAAAAAAGATATTGGTGCAGGTATCCTTATTGGGCCAGAAGGTGGTTTCACTCAAGCAGAAGGGCAGCTAATTCGACAAATAAAGAGTGTCATTCCAATTAGTTTGGGGCTGAGAATTTTAAGAGCTGATACGGCGGCAGTCGCAGCGATTGCAATTTGGAAAAATAAACAAAATGATTAAATAATAGTTTTGGGTTTTGTTTTTTTATTATTGCGAATATTTATTGAAGGCTCAGTTTTCGATATTAAACGCCTTATATTTTCTTTATGCGACCACCAAATTAGCACTGTCAAAATAATAATAAATAAACCGATATCTGGAGAACTTCCAAAAAAGAGAAAAAATGGTGTTACTAATGAACAGCCAAGAGAGGCAAAAGACGACTTTTTTGATATTATGGCAAGCAAAAGCCAAGTAAAACAAACCATCAAACCGCTGATAAAATTTATAGCGAAAATTATTCCTAAAAAAGTTGCCACCCCCTTTCCACCTTTAAATCTATAGTAGATTGGGGCAATATGGCCAATAAAAACAAACAAAATCGCGAAAGGAAGATATGCTTCAGAAAAAAAAGCAACAATACTAACTGCAGCATAACCTTTGCCACCATCAAGGATTAGTGTAAGCATAGCGGCGGTTTTGTTTCCGGTTCTTAATACATTTGTAGCTCCGATATTGCCCGAGCCTACCGACCGTAAGTCTTGTAATTTCATAAATTTTGTAGCTAGAATACCAAAGGAAATTGACCCAAGTAGATAAGATGCAGTTATTGTTATTACCAAAACATACAAGTCGATTTCATGAAAAAAAATCATATTTCAATTTCAATTTGTTTGTTATTGTAGACAACCTTACCATTAACTAGTGTGGTAAAAATCTTACCTTGCATTGTCATTTCATCAAAAGGTGTGTTTTTAGATTTAGACAACAACTTAAATCGATCCATAACAAATGGTACATCTTTATCAAAAAGTATAATATCCGCAGGTTGATTTTTTCTTAGGCTACCACCTTTGATACCAAGAATTTTTGCCGGAGTTAGCGATATAAATTTAAAAAGTTTTGGCAAACTCAAATATCCACTATGAACTAGTTTTAGGCACGCAGGTAACAGAGTTTCTAACCCTACAGCCCCACTCGCAGCAATTTCAAAAGGTAAACGCTTACTCTCTTCGTCTTGAGGAGAATGAAATGAACTGATTGTGTCAAGATCACCATCGAGTAACCCCTCTACAAGTGCTAATCTATCTGACTCGGATCTAAGAGGGGGAGAAAACTTAAAGAAGGTTCTGTAGTTGGCAATATCATATTCATTTAGTATTAAATGGTGCACGGAAGTTCCAGCTGTTATTTTCAAACCTCGTTTTTTAGCATTACGAATTGATTCGATACTTGCCTTACTTGTTATTTGATCGGCATGATACTTTATTCCGGTATGTTCAGCTAAAGTGATATCTCTGTCAATTCCGATTTTTTCCGCTATGGTAGATACTTCTGGTAAACCTCTCAATGTCGCAAACGGTCCTGAAGTGGCGGCTGCTCCTTTTGAAAAGTAATCATCTTGAGGATGGCCGATGACTAAAGTGTCTAGATCGGAGGCATATTTTAATGAATTTAAAAAAATTTTTGGATTGGAGACTTGACGAAGTCCATTTGAAAAAGCAATAGCGCCTTTATCACGAAGAAAGGCCATTTCAGTTATTTCTTCGCCCTCAAGGTTTTTAGTTAATGCTGCTACTGGAAAAATTTTTACTGATGAAACTTGCTCTGCTCTTTTCATAAAGAACTCCAAAATTTCAGGCGTATCAATAGGAGGATTTGTATCCGGTCTGGAAACCATTGTGGTGATGCCTCCTGCAGCTGCTGCCGCACTTGCAGATTTAAAGCTTTCCTTATGTCTCTCGCCCGGCTCACATATTTTTATGCCCATATCAATTATTCCGGGGGCAAGAAATTTCTCTCTACAATTGATTTCCTTTCCAGCCGATGCTCCATTTACTGAAGAAATTAGACCGTTTTCTATTGTTAAAGAGCCGATGCCTTGATAATTTTCATCAGGGTCTATAAGGTTCGCATTCGTCAGAGTGAAGGTTTCGCCGCTCAATGCTCTACCTTTCGTTATAGTTAGATGTGCTAACTAATTGCATTACTGCCATTCTAATTGCGACGCCCATTTCTACTTGTTCTTGGATAACACTTTTGGTCATATCATCAGCTATCATGCTATCAATTTCAACTCCACGGTTCATGGGGCCGGGATGCATTACGATTGCATCCTTCTTAGCAAATGATAGTTTATTTTCGTCCAGACCATATCTATGAAAATATTCTCTTTCTGAGGGAATTAATGCTGAATCCATGCGTTCTCTTTGAAGTCTTAACACCATTACAACGTCAGCATCCTTGAGACCCTCCTTCATATTCGCAGTGATTTCCACACCAAGCTCTCTAAATTGCTTGGGCAAAAGGGTTGCTGGTCCGACAAGTTTAATTCTATTTTGCATTTTTCCAAGTAGTAAAATATTTGATCGTGCGACTCGGCTATGAGTTATGTCGCCACAAATTGCAACTTGCAACCGGTGAATTCTGCCTTTTCTGCGTTTGATTGTCAGAGCGTCTAGTAAGGCTTGCGTCGGGTGTTCATGCTTACCATCGCCTGCATTGATAACTGAGCAGGCAACTTTCTCTGACAAAAGCTGCACAGCGCCTGAGTATGGATGTCTCACAACAATCAAATCAGGACGCATTGCGTTTAAATTTAAAGCAGTGTCTAAAAGTGTTTCGCCTTTATTAATTGAACTTGACCCTATATTAATGTTCATTACATCAGCACCAAGTCTTCGTCCTGCGATTTCAAAACTTATTTGAGTACGTGTCGAATTTTCAAAAAAAACGTTTATTTGCGTGGTCCCCAAAAGAGGTTTGTTTGATGTAACAACTTTCTTACGGTTTCGAACTGCATATTTCTCAGCCAAATCAAGAATAATATTGATTTCATCAGGGGTGAGTTT
>MDSV01221789.1_pt1 | contig 16626 bp, 14 predicted proteins | sample 810851 | NCBI WGS metagenome assembly MDSV01 (sample SAMN05326640, study PRJNA326480) | marine metagenome | isolation source: seawater | place: Atlantic Ocean: North East | collected 2012 | reverse complement strand
AGAATTGAGAACAAAAGGTTTGTTCCTGGAGGGGCTTCCCATTGTCTCTCTAACCGTCCGCGCCCTGTTTTTTGATGGCCGGCTACTAACACCATCCCATCCGATGCTTTTTCACCTATTTCATTCAACAAATCAGTGTTAGTTGACCCGGTTTCTGCCACATAAGTGACTGGCCCAAACCGTGAGTTTTCAAGGGTTTTATTAATTTTTTTGATTTCTTTTTGTGGCCAAGGGTGCGAGTTGGGATTCATTTGGGTAACCATAGGGTGTGTTCTCTAAAATTTTAATTGCTAATCGCGGCGAAATCGCAGTCAGAGTTATCAGAGCGTGCCGTGAATTAGGGATAACTTCAGTGGCTGTCTACTCCGATCTTGATCGTGATTCTTTACATGTTCGTTTAGCCGACGAGGCTTACGCCTTACCGGGACAAACTGCTACCGAAACCTACCTTAATACCGAAGCGATTTTAGAAATCATTGAGCGATGCGGCGCCGATGCTGTACATCCCGGATACGGATTTTTTTCAGAAAACGCTGATTTCGCTCGAGCCATCACGGAACGCAACGTGACTTTTATCGGACCACCACCTGAAGCGATCGAAGTGATGGGCGACAAGATAAGCGCCCGTGACGCAGCAGAAAAAGTTGGAGTTATGGGTGTTCCCGGAACTACAGATTTCATCACCGACCCGCAGCAAGTTCGCGACTTCGGTAACCAGCACGGCTACCCAATCGCTATTAAAGCCGCTTACGGCGGCGGCGGACGCGGCATGAAAGTAGTTGAAAGCGAAAGCCTCATCGAAGATGCCATCGAGTCTGCTCAACGCGAATCGCTTGCTTATTTCGGCCGCGACGAAATCTATATTGAACGCTATTTAACTGCCCCCAGGCATGTTGAAATTCAGGTTCTTGCCGACTCACACGGCAACGCCGTGTATTTGAGTGAACGCGACTGCTCGGCACAACGACGGCATCAAAAACTCATTGAAGAAGCCCCCGCTCCACTGCTTCCCGATCACATCCGAACCGCCATGGGTGAAGCAGCAGTAAAAGTTGCGCAAGGGTGCGGATACACAAACGCTGGAACAGTCGAGTTCTTATACGAGAACAAAGAATTCTTTTACTTAGAAATGAACACCCGGCTACAAGTCGAACCCCCCGTCACCGAGCTTGTAACCGGCATCGACCTCGTAGAACAACAACTCCTGGTAGCCGCGGGTGAAAAGTTGTCTTTCACACAAGAAGACATACAAATCAAAGGACACGCTATTGAAGTGAGAATCAATGCGGAGAATCCTGCCGGAGGCGCTTTCCTTCCTTCACCTGGACGCATTGATTCTTTGCGGGCCCCGGATGGTTTCGGTGTCCGATTTGACTCTGGCTACGAATCCGGCGACGAGATCAGCCAATTTTACGACAATTTGATCGCCAAACTCGTCGTTTGGGGTTCAGATCGAGAGACTGCGATACGACGTACTCTCCGTGCGCTTGATGAAATGGAAATCACTGGTGTCCTAACCACTGTTCCTGCTGATATAGCTATCTTATCTCACCCCGATTTCCAGAATTCTGCCCACACAACGAAATGGGTGGAAGAAACGTTAGATCTTTCCGGTTTAGAAATCGAGAAGTCAGATAGTTCAGTTATTGATGACCAACCAGTAGTGAAACGTGAAACTTCGGTTGAAGTTAATGGCAAACTTTTTGCTGTAAGCATGTGGGTTCCTGATTCCACTAATTCTTCTTCTGGAGGGATCCGTCGCCGATCCAAAAAAGAAAAAGACGCTCAGGGTTCCGGAAGCGGCCAAGTAACTGTTCCCATGCAGGGAACCATCGTAAAAGTACTTGTCACTGTTGGTGATTCTGTCCAAGCAGGAGATCCTGTGTGTGTTCTTGAAGCAATGAAGATGGAGAACAACGTTTTAGCAGGGAAATCTGGTCAGGTTGTTGAGGTACGGGTTGCTCCGGGCGATTCGGTTGGAAATGGCGACATTGTCGTAGTCATCGACTAGTCCGATAGCCATCATCACTTAATACTTCCAGGTTCTGTAATTTGGTAGAACCTGTACGAAAGATTTTTTACGTGAACAACAACTCTGTTTCTTCTGCGGTGAGCGACCACACGGTTCGCATCGCAACAATTGGGGCTGCTTTTTCTGCCAATAAAGGAGCTGCGTCGATGCTTAGAGCGACTATTGACGATATTCGTCGCACCCATCCGCATGCAGAATTTGATGTTTTGACCACATATCCCGAAGTTGACCGGCTTGTTGTTGACGACCCGAAAATAAGGGTTGTTTCTTTAACCCCAATACAACTCGCAGGGCTTGCATTTCCTTTAGGTGTTCTCGCAGCCCTTAGCTCTTTTCTAAAAATCCCTCGGCGTTTCTGGGCGCGAACTACTGCGTTACGAGCGTTATGTGAAGCGGATGTTGTCATTGATCTCGCAGGGATTAGTTTTGTTTCCGGACGCGGCACTTTAACTTTGGGATATAACGTGTTAATGACTGGGTTGCCTCTTCTTTTTGGTCGTCCGGTAGTGAAAGGATCGCAAGCAATGGGACCCTTCACCTCTCCAGCAGTGCGCTTTAGCGCCCGTAAAGTTTTACCGCGACTTTCACAGGTCACAGCACGAGGCGACATCACTCACGAAAATCTCAAAGGTTTATCGTTGCAAAATGTTGTTTCTGGAGCCGATCTTGCTTTTTTGTTGAATGCCACCTCGGAAGACCAAAGACAAGCTGGAATCCTTGTCCCGATTCAGGAAAAAACTGTGGTCGGTGTCGTTCCTAGCCAAGTAGTTTGCAACTACAGCGAACGCACCAAAGGAACCTACGTTCAAGACATGGTCCAAATGATTGATGCTCTACAAAATCTAGGGCATCAGGTCGTTCTTCTTCCCCATTCAATTCAGTTAGACAAACCAGCTAGCAAAATGAATGATCTTCCTTTAACGCAAGAGATTTGCGCTCAAGTATCTGCACCCCCGCTTGTAGTTGATACAGATGAGTCTCCAGGGACGTTACGAGCAATAATTGAGAGATGTGACCTATTAATTACTTCTCGTTTTCATGCCATGATTTCTTCGCTGGCTACCGCTACACCAACGCTGGTTATTGGATGGAGTCACAAATATCGGGAAGTGCTCGCACAGTTCGACCAAGACGACGCTGCTATCGACTATCGAGATCTAAAAGTCGAAGAAGTAGTTGAACGATGCGAGCTTCTTCTTGAAGAAAAGAAGCATCGGTCAGAAACAATTAGAAACCACTTACCGAAGGTCACAGAATCAGCTCGTTCCGGTTTGAAAAAAGTATTAGAGCTCATCTCGTGAACTTGCTTCGCCGCTTATGGACTCCCATGGTTCAAAAAGTCACTCGTGTTCTTTGGGTCACCGCCGTCATTGTTTTCGTAGTTTTATGGTCAATAGATCACCGCGACGAAATCAGAGATCTGGGTTCCAATATTGGTTTGATCGAAATCTTATTAATTATTGTCGTGACCTTGGGCGGCAAGTTTGTTGTCAGCGAGCAAGGAAGAGTGGCTTCGGATCTTGTCGGCCATTCGTTCAGTTCGCGACACATGTTTTGGATGTATTCGTCTTCAGACATCGCCAAATATATTCCTGGCGGCATTTGGAATGCTGTTAGTCGTGTAAAAATTTATCGCGATCAAGGGATGTCAATGGGGGCAAGCACCCGAGCATTTACCTTAGAGAAATTTTGGCAAGTCACTGGTGCTTTTTTTGTTGGAGTGTTTTTTATACTTCCTTCGCTTCAAGACCGGTGGGAAATTATTCCAGAAGGAATTTGGTCTCTTGTTACGTGCTATCTAATTAGCGGGGTTTTATGGATAGTCGCTACGTTAGCTGGCAACCACTTGATCAGCAGCGAACGCGATCCTATTAGAGCGGCGTTGAGAGCTTTCATCGATCAAACAATTATCGCCGTTCTTTTAGGATTAGGGCTTTGGATACCTCTCGAATCTATTGGTTCCGCAGATCTTGCTTTAAGTATTGGTGCTTTTAGTATCGGAAGAGCCGCTGGATACGTTGCCGTTTTCGCTCCTGCTGGTGTCGGGGTGAGAGAACTAGTCGCACTTTGGGTTCTTGGGGCTACCGTCCCAGAAAGCATCGCTGTGATTGCTTTAGGAGCGAACCGGATTTTGACTGGATTAACAGACTTCATGGGTTTCGGTATCGCCGCGTATTATTGTCGTCCTAACCCCTCTAATGAGGTAGAACTAACAAAAGAACATGATGAGTAACGAAAAAAAACATCTTGACCTTTCAGCCGTGCTGGAAAGCGACATGTGTATCGGTTGTGGTGCATGCACTATGGCGGACCGTTCTTTGACTTTAGAGCTATCTCCGGATTCGCTTATCTACCAACCCAACGGTCTTGGCAACCCAGCCGCCGCCGCGGTCTGTCCCGCCATAAGCGTCGACTTTGATCACCTGCATGAAAAAGTTTTTCCAGGTTCAGAAGTAACAGGACATGGAGTTGTTGAACGAGTGGTTTTAGCCCAAAGCACTAACGAAGAACGCAACCTGAAAGCTTCTTCTGGCGGTTTAATAAAAGAAATGTTACGACAGTTGCTTTCTCGTGACGATGTCGATGGGATTCTCGCCTTAGATGAAATATCAGGACTCGATTACCGTGTTCGTCTCATTTCGCACTCCGACGAAATTGACGAATTGCCTGGGTCGATATATCACGCAGTTCCTCTTGACGACACATTACGTCTTTTGTCAGAAACTCAAGGACGGTTCGTCGTTGTAGGCATCCCTTGCCAACTTGAAGGAATGTACAACTACATTTTTGAATGTGATCCAGATTTAGTTAATCGAATCTCTTTTACTGTCGGATTGCTCTGCGGTTGGCTTTATTCACATCACGCAGTGGAAGCAATCAGCCAATACAAGCGAATCGATTCTCAAAAAATTGAAAAAATTTCCTACCGTGGAAGCGGTCCTGTCGGAAAGCTCCAAATAACCACCCCAGGGAAAACCACCGCTATTGGGCGTCGCGTCGACTTCGGCTATCAAGTAGCTTTTGACCGTTCTTTCAACGCTCCTCGTTGCCATTTATGCATCAACCACAGCAACTTTCTTGCTGACGTAGTTGTTGGAGATGCCTGGTTACCGTCAACAGTGACCACTCGAACAGGGATAAGCCTTGTTACCTGCCGCACCACTGAAGCCTCTGATTTAATCAACGAATTAGAACAAAATGGTTCGATTGTTGTTGCCGAAGCTTCCGTAGACGACATCACTGAATCGCAAACCCGAAGAGTAGTTTTTGGAGATTTTGCTTATGCCTACGCCGAACATTTAGATCGTATTGATTCGCATCATCCCGCCATGATCGGGCCGAATCGTCCTTTCGCCGAGCTTCGGCCAGAGGAAGAAGCAGTCTTCTTTCATAAAGAACTCGTTCGGAAAAGAGAACTACAAGCAAATCAAAGGTACCGATTTTTATGGTGGAGAAAAGCAACAAAGGAACTCCCTCGACATCTCCGTCGTTACTGGTCGTGGTTTGTTGTCCGAGTTCTTCGAATCAAAAGTCTGACGGGGACACGTCAGGAAATTTCCCGAAGTTCACTTAAATCCTTCAAATAGTTAGGTTGTATAACCAACCTTTATGAAATCAGCTCCAGCTTCTAAATAGGATTGCTCATTCAATATCCCACGCGCATCAAATACTGCAGGCTGACGCAACTCTCTAATCACGTCTTTGGCTTGGATCTCTATAAATTCACTCCATTCAGTTGCCACCAACAGAGCATCTGCTTCTGAAACTGCAGAAAGCGCCGAGTCAACTAATTCAATCTCCTTGTTCGGTGCATCACGCACCATCGGGTCATAGGCCTTAACAGAAGCTCCTTGAGCGATAAGCCGTTCCGCTATTTCCAATGAGGGCGAATCTCTCAGGTCATCTGTTCCTGCTTTGAAAGTTAATCCCCAAAAAGCAATCGTTCGACGAGAAAGATCTTGATCAAAATGTTCGCTTACACGTGAAACCACCTGATCGAATCTTTTTTCATTAGCTATCAATGTGGCATCCAGAAGTGTTGTGTCCGCGTTTTGATCTCGCGCTACTGCGGCTAACGCTCGTGTGTCTTTAGGAAAACATGACCCTCCCCAACCCGGTCCTGGTTGAAGAAATGCCTGCCCGATCCGGTGATCTAATCCCATGCCTGCAAGAACGGTGGATGCATCTCCCCCGCCTTGTTCACACAACGTAGCAATTGTGTTTACAAAACTAAGCCGTGTCGCAAGGTAAGCATTTGACGCATACTTGATCAACTCCGCCGACTGTGGGTCAGTACGAATTATCGGCGCATCCACTCCGTCATAGAGTTCACTGAGGAGATCTAATGCTTGTTCAGTGTCCGCTCCTAAAACGATGCGGTCAGGATTTTGGAAAGTTGCTACTGCCCTACCAGCTTGAAGAAATTCAGGGTTCGAGGCAATAACTAAATCGTCTCTATCTAACCATTCTTTGACCAACTTATTTGTTCCCACTGGAACAGTAGATTTGATGACAATCACTGCATCTGAACTAAGCACATCAGCCAAATCTGTTACAACTTCTTTAACCATAGACAAGTCAGCAGAACCCTCCGGCAAAGAAGGTGTAGGAACACAAACGAAAGCGATGCGACTATTCGCACCAGTTTCTTTAGCGCTACTGGAGAATTCAAGTCTTCCTGACGCTATGCCTGCTGCGACAAGCCCATCTAAACCTTCTTCATAAAAAGGAGCTTTTCCTTGTTGAAGAGTGCGAATGCGTTCTTCTGAAGAATCAATACCGATGATGTGATGCCCTAAATCCGCCAGGCACGCTGCAGTGGTTAAGCCCACATATCCGCAACCTACTACCAAAACCGAGTGTTGATTTTTTGACGTTTTCATCACCTGCGAGGCTACCGAAAGTTTCTCTGCCTAACCCCTTTTAGAGTTCATCTTTAGAATCTAAATAATGCGAAGGTTCAATTTCTAACGCAAGTTCTATACGTCGCACACGTTCAAACACTCTCTGCGTTACTGTTCGATGAGCAGCGATTAAATCTGCGATAAATGCCAGAACTAAAATTTGGAAACCAGCGAGAGCAAAGACTGCTCCAAGAATTAATGATTGAACGTGTCCGCTGGTTTGCCCATTAAATATCCAATCAATAAGGAACGGCATAAAGGAGATAGCGGCGGCAAGAAAAAGCAAAGCTGAGATCGCTCCAAAGAAACGAAGTGACTTATATGCAGCAAAAACTCTCACTATCGTTAAAGCATTTTTTCTCACATACCCCCACATGGAACCAAAAAGCCTCGACGGGCGTGTACTTGGATTTGTGCCTACTACTACAGATTCAATCGCAGCGTTACTTCTTCCTGCTTGAATAATCGACTCAATCGTGTAGGTGTACTGATTCACCACACTGAGTTGCAAAGCAGCATCTCGACTATACGCCCGAAACCCTGACGTAGCGTCCGCTACTTGAGTTTTTGAAACCCACCGAACCAGACCACTCCCTAATGACTGAAGTTTCTTCTTCAAAGAAGAAAATTCATCAATATTTTTTGTATCACGGTCCCCTATAACTAAATCGGCTCTACCTTGCACTATGGGCTCTACCAATTTTGGAATATCGGAAGAAGAATACTGATTGTCTGCATCAGTGTTGACGACAATATCTGCTCCGAGTTTCAACGCTGCATCAAGTCCTGCTTGAAAAGCGGAAGCAAGACCCCGATTTTGTGGAAGGCGAACCACATGATGAACTCCGTTCCGAAAGGCTATTTCAACGGTGTCATCAGTTGAACCATCATCAATCACGAGCCATTCGACAACATCTATTCCAGGGACTTCACGAGGGAGTTCGCTTAATGTCTCGGGAAGTTGTTCTTCTTCGTTGAGGCATGGAATTTGAATAATGAGCTTTTTTTTCTTGTTAATACTGTCTTCTGGAGAGCCCATAACTGCCTTTTCTTAACCAAATTAATGTAGTTGTTTTCTTCTCTTTGTTGAGAGTACCTCTCAGACTTGCTTGAAGTCTGTATCCTCGCCTACATGAAAGGACTTATCCTCAGCGGGGGTGCCGGTACTCGTCTTCGCCCTATTACGCATACAAGTGCTAAACAATTGGTCCCTATCGCTAATAAACCAATCTTATTCTATGGGATTGAAGCCCTCGCGGCAGCCGGAGTGAACGAAATCGGAATCATCATTGGCGAAACGGGCGACGAAGTTCGAGAAGCTGTTGGAGATGGCTCAAAGTGGGGTGTGACGATATCTTACATCCCGCAAGATGACCCACTTGGGCTCGCTCATTGTGTCTTGATCGCCGAAAATTTCTTAGAGGACGATGACTTCATCATGTATTTAGGGGACAACATGCTTGAACAGGGATTAACTGAGATGGTTGACCGGTTTAGTTCTGAGCGCGCCAATGACCAACTTGATTGCCGCATTTTGCTAAAAAAAGTTGAAAATCCTCAGTCGTTTGGTGTGGCGACAACAGATGCTTCTGGAAGGGTTACGGGGCTAGTTGAAAAACCAAAAAATCCGCCTTCAGATCTAGCGTTAGTGGGGGTTTATCTTTTCTCTCCAGTTATTCATAAAGCAGTGAAAGCTATTACTCCATCTAAGCGCGGAGAACTTGAAATCACTGACGCAATTCAGTGGCTCATTGATGATGGCAAAGTAGTCGGCCACGATATTTTGAGCGGATGGTGGATCGACACGGGGAAGAAAGATCCGTTACTTGAATGCAATAAATTGATTCTTGAGACACTTGATACGAGCATAGATCCATCTTCAACTATCGACCACAATTCAAAAATCGAAGGAACCGTTCAGATAGGTTCGGGAACTAAAATCGTTGGTTCCTCTCTCTGCGGACCTTCAGTAATTGGCGACAACGTTGAAATAGTTAACACTCAAATAGGGCCTTACACCTCGATTGGCAACAACTGCAGAATCATTGATGGGGTGATAAGCAACTCAGTTCTTTTGCGCGATTGCTCCATTGAACATTCAGGTTCTATCAGCAATTCGTTGCTTGGACGTTCCAGTCAAGTACGAAATTCTCCATCCAGAGACCAAATCACCCTAATGTTAGGTGATGATTCTGTGGTCGAGATCCCTGGAGAGTAAACATGGCTGATATCCAAAATTCAGAAATTATTGAAGGAGTGACTATTGCTCACCCTGATATTTTTGGTGACGAGCGGGGAATTTTTGTTGAAACGTATCGACGTGAGTGGCTACCTCGAAGTAAAGAAATGATTCAGGGAAACCGAGCGGATCGTCAAGCGCAAAGCATCGTGGGTCTTCATTACCATCTCTATCAAGCAGACTACTGGTACGTTCCTTTTGGCACAGCCAGAGTGGTTCTACATGATCTTCGTGCAGGTTCTCCGACTGATGGTGCCACACTCTGTATGGATTTAGGCATCGAATCTGACGGTACACATAAACATACCGGTCTTTACATCCCGCCTGGAGTCGCTCACGGATTTGCCGCTCTAACTGATATGACCATCACTTATTTGGTTGATGGCTACTACAACCCTTCCGATGAACTTGGGGTCGCATGGAACGATCCGGCAATAAATGCTGACTGGGGGGTAGAACATCCTGTGCTCTCAAACCGTGATCGTGATAATCCTCTTAGAAAAGACCTTGACCCAAAATTAGTACCTCAATTTAAGAACGAAGCCTGATATGCGGCTTTTTATCACTGGTGCTGCAGGATTTATAGGCTCGAACTTTATCCGTCACGTATTAGACAATTCAGATGATGAGATTACCGTTTATGACGCTCTTACCTATGCGGGAACTAAAACAAATTTCATTGACATAGAAAATAACCCCCGCTTCACTTTCATTCATGGCGATATTTGTGATCGTTCAGCGGTTTCTTCTTCTATGCCCGGCCACGATGCAGTTATTCACTTCGCTGCGGAAAGCCATGTTGATCGATCTATTGTTGCACCCGATGAATTCATACGAACGAACTGTGATGGGACAAACGTTCTCTGCGATATAGCTCGCGAAGCAGAGATCGCACGGTTCATACATATTTCAACAGATGAAGTATATGGGTCTATTGATGAAGGGTCTTTTAGAGAAACTGACCCTCTCTCTCCAAGATCCCCTTATTCGGCTTCAAAAGCTGGTTCTGACCTGATCGCATTAAGCCATCATGTCACTCATGACCTTCCCGTGATTGTTACTCGTTCCTCAAACAACTACGGTCCACGTCAATTCCCTGAAAAGGTAATTCCTTTATTCACAACGAACTTGCTTGATGGCCTAAATGTTCCCATTTACGGTGACGGTGGAAACGTTCGAGACTGGTGTCATGTTTTTGATAACTGTGCTGCAGTTGACTTAGTCCTTCGTCAAGGAGCGCTTGGAGAGATTTACAACATAGGAGCAGGTAACGAAGTCACAAACCTAGAGTTAACTCATACTCTTTTGGACCTAACAGGCAATGACGAATCCCAGATTTCCTGGGTTGATGACCGCCTTGGACATGATCGCCGTTACTCAATTGATACTGAAAAAATCAAGAATTTAGGGTGGGAGCCTCAAATCTTATTTTCTGACGGCCTGGCCGAAACAGTTCAATGGTATAAAGATAACCGGTCCTGGTGGGAGCCTCTCAAGGCGAATTCATGAAAATCCTTGTGACCGGAAGCGATGGGCAACTCGGTTTAGCTTTACAACGTCAAAACAGCAACTATGAACTTGTTTGTTGTGATCGTTCCAAATTAGATGTTGCAAACAAGGAAGAAGTGAACCGAATAGTTACTGCAGAACGTCCAAATTCAATCATTAATTGTGCAGCGTTTACCAATGTAGATGGATGCGAAAGCGATCAGGAAAAAGCCATGTCAATTAACGGCCAGTCGGTCGGTTTTCTTCGTGAAGCCGCTGCGGGCGTTGATGCAAAGCTGATTCAGATTTCAACTGATTACGTTTTTGATGGATTAAAAGAGACACCGTATCTTGAGACTGATGAACCAAATCCGGTCTCAATATATGGTCAGTCGAAATTACTTGGTGAGCAATTAGCAGGCAAAGACGCTCTGATTGTTCGTACCTCTTGGGTGATGAGCCACGATGGTAAAAATATGTTAAAAACCATTTTGAACCTTTTAGAAGGTGAGAATGATTTATTTTTTGTAAGTGATCAAATCGGCTACCCTACCTTCACCGACGATCTAGCTTCTGGAATTTTTTCTTTAATAGAAAAAGATTTATCAGGTGTTTTTCATGTCACTAATGGGGGAGCTGTTTCCTGGCACCAATTCGCTGTCGAAGTAGCCGAACTTTCCGGAGCAAACCCAGATCGGGTACTGCCAATAACCACTTCTGAGTTGACGCCTACACGGCCAGCGAGAAGACCAGCGAACTCTGTATTAGCTAATCAAGGAATTATCGATTCAGGTTTAGATCCTCTGCCGCATCACCTCGTATCGCTAGAACGACTCCTTAAGAAGATGAATTCCCAGTAGGTTCCTATGGGAGCAATCATGAATAACCACCCATACTGCATAAGTAGAAAAGAATCTCATGTTTAAACGCGTCGCCGCTCTCTTTGATGCCCGCCAACTTATTTGGAACTTCACCTTAAGAGAACTACGCACTCGATACCGGCGGACACTATTTGGATGGCTTTGGTCGCTGGCGACGCCACTAACGAGTTTAGTAATTTACTCGTATGTCTTTGGTACGTTGCTAAAAACAAATGCTCCCCCTGGTGACCCGAGTGGTATCACTACTTTCGGACTTTTTCTTCTTAGCGGGTTAATACCATTTGGATTTTTTTCAAGCGCTACTGGAGCCGGAATCAACGCTCTCATTGAAAGCGCTGATCTGATAAGAAAAGTTGCGTTCCCAAGAGAAAGTCTTGTCCTCGCGAAAGTTTTAAATGCTGCGGTGCAGTTTTGTATAGAAATCGTTCTTTTAATGATCGTTTTTTTAATTGCCGGAAGCCCTCTTCTTCCGTGGATACCGATCACGCTGCTTCTGGTAGCACTCTTTATAATCTTCACTACTGGTGTATCGCTGCTACTGTCCGCAGGAACCATTTACCTGCGAGATATACCTCACTTTTGGGGTATTTTGATTCAAATTTGGTTTTTCGCCACCCCGATTGTTTACCCGCCAAGTTTGCTTGACGAACACGTACAAGGTCCACTGAAAATAATCTTGAATTTGAACCCAATAAACCACTTTGTCGAAGCTTTCCGCTTAACTCTTTATGACGGCAGGGGGATTAGCCTTAATTCGTTTTTGATCCTCTTCGCTATTTCTTTTGGAAGTCTTGTAACCGGCTGGGTTCTCTTTGGCCGTCTCACACATTCCGTAGCAGAAGACCTTTAACGTTCTTAACTCTTTACGTTAAATTCGCCATCTAGTCGGACCAGATGAAGATCTGAAATTTCATTCGGTAAAACATCAATTGTTCGACATCGTTCCCACTGGTCATAACGGTTAACCAACGTGCCGTCAGCAAGAGCCACCGTTAAATCAAATTGTCCTCCGAGAAGAGGCATTTCATTTGAAAGAAAAGAAACAAGAGCTGACCCAGTTACTTCAATTGCCTCTAAGCCTTTAAGCGCCGTATTGGTGCTCCAAACTCGGGTGCCGTCAACTGTGTCGAGCCTTAACCCCACCACGAGATCTTCAACGGATTGATTTGCTTTTATATGAACTTTAATGCCAAAAGGTTCCCCACTTCGTATGAAAGCTGCGGGTTGACCGTTTGCATCAACAACTTCAACTTCTTCCACCCATATCTCTCCTGTGCCCCATCGTGCTCTTCCCGCTTCATCTATTTCGGCCGAATGGACCTCAGTAAGATATTTATCTATTGCTTCGCCTGGAGTCCCGATCGTTCGAATTGAACCTTGGTCAAGCCATATCGTTCTATCGCAGACTTGACGTACTTGATCTAGTGAATGACTGACAAGAACGATTGTTCCTCCCTGTCGTTTAAATTTGGCAAGATGTTCGAAACATTTCTGTTGAAAAGCTTCGTCGCCAACTGCTAATACTTCGTCTACTAAGAGAACTTCTGGATCAGCATTTGCTGCAATAGCGAAACCAAGCCTTACCGTCATTCCTGACGAATAGACCTTCACAGGACTATCTATAAAGTCTTCTAAGCCAGCGAACTCAACAATTTGGTCAAACCGTTTTTTTATGGTGCTTTGATCCAGCCCCAAGATGGACGAATTTAGAAAAATATTTTCTCTTCCCGAAAGTTCTGGATGAAATCCGGCCCCAAGTTCAATTAGAGCTGAAATACGCCCATCGACTGTCAACTGGCCCTGTGTTGGTTGATAAATACCCGTTAAACACTTCAACAACGTACTTTTCCCGCACCCATTTGCTCCGATAATTCCGAGAGATTCGCCCGGAACAACTTCAAAGGAAACATCTTTAAGTGCCCAAAATTCTTCATATTGGCTGCGGGAACGGCTCACAATTTTTGCTTTGAGGGATTGATGACGATCTCGGTAAAGACGGAACCTTTTCCAAAGCCCTTCTACGGTAATCAACTGACCCTCTCCTGCTCTCTGTCTGTCGAGAAAATCGTTTGAACTCTCTCATTGAAGACCTTGCGATCAAAATCTAGTGCCCTTTGCTGAGCATTACTTCCTAATTCTTCACGATAAGTCTGATCTTCTACCAACGAAACGGTAACTTCCACTAGTTCCTCTAACGAGCCCCAGTGAATACCATCTAGTTGGTTACGAACGGTTGTAGCCGGCCCGCCTACCTCAAACACCACAGGCACCGCTTTTGCCGACATTGCTTCGATAACTGATATTCCGTAGTGTTCGAACCAAATAGGGAACCGACGTGCTGACTGACCATAACCAGTCGCGTGCCAATAAATCGACGCTTGTCCATAAAGTTGTTCAAGTTTTTCTTGAGGCAAATTAATATGCACATCAATCGGCAACCCTTCAGCTGCTTTGCGGACTTGGAGATAGTAATCGCGTCCTATTGGTGCGCACCCCCCAGCGAGAACGAGCCGCCAGCCATCAACTTTGCCTGCTTCATACAGAGAACGGAACGCTTTTACTAAATCTACTTGCCGTTTACAATGACCTACATTCTCTGGAAAGAATCTCCCCACCGAAAGAATCGTTTTTTCTTTAGTTGCAACTGGGGCTATGCAATTCATTGGCGGCCACAACACTTCGCTGTCTCGCTTCCATAGCCGTTTCGTCCATTCTGAGGAATACTCAGAGATCGAAATAATTTGATCGTACGACTTGACCCAATGTTCGCTAAACACTCGACGCTTAAATGCTTTAACAAAAGGGGCTAAACGCGGTACAAAAGTGGAAAACGGTCGAGAAAACATCCATAACGCTCTGAAAATACCTGACTTGATATAGGAACGTAACCTTCTTGGATTTCTTGGAAACATGACAAGATAAATCCCCTTATCAGCACCGTTCTCCGCTTGACTCATCCAAGTATGGTTGATGAAAATGTCGAACTGTCGACTTGCAACTGTTGCCTTGTCATCATTATCGACAGCCAAGAATTCACATTTTGATAAATCAATATTTAAATAGTTGCGAAATGTTTCTTTATCTGGCGGTACGGGTCCTAAAAGAGTCACATGATGGTCTTGACTAAGTACCTCAGCGAGTGCACCTGCATTAACTTCACCACCGCCCATTGTGTCCCAAAACAGGTTGTAAATTCCGATTTTTTTCATGGCTTTACTATCCCTGTTTCATAAACCACTGCACGTTTTTCTGAAATTTTTGCTTTCAAGCGATGTGCAATCATGGCAGGAAAGTGTTTCCAAAAACTAGCAAGATAACGGAGATGATGTTTAGATTCTTGGCTACGTGGAATTTGTAGTTTGATCATGGGTAGATAAATACCTTTTAACAAAATTTTCAGAAGACGAAGATGCGCTCTTACAACTTCCTCTAACACAACTTTAAGCGGACCATTTTTTACAAGAACTAAAATTCGATTCCGATCAACGTAGAAACGAAATAGTGGAGACCATTCGCCAGTGCTTTGCGCATGATGGTGACGCACCACTGACGAGGGCTCGTAACTGTACTTCCATTTCTTTAACTGCCCTCTCCATGACAAATCAAGGTCTTCATAATAAAGAAACATTTTGTCATCAAAAAGACCGACGTCTTCTAAATACTCAGGGCGAAGCAACACGGCCCCGCCACACCAAGCAAACATTTCTTCAGATTCTTCAAATTGACCAGTATCTATCTGACGAAACCCTCGATCACCCCCATGGCCGCCAGGATGTATTTCACTTCCCGCATTTTGAACAATATCTGGACAGCTATCTGACAAATCAAGTTTCGCCCAAACCGGTTGAGGTCCAACTTCTAGATCTATTTTCTGATCTCCGGACTGCAGGGTGACTGAAAGCGGTTCATTTCTTCTTATTTGAAGATGCGCTTCCGGGCTAACTAATCCTTCTACTGAAAAGAAAAGTGAAGCATCTTTTTTACTCCATACAGCAAACTTTTCTTCACCGATCGGATTTTCATAGCCATACCATCCTGTACTTAAAACAGGTGAGCTCTCGATATCAACATCAGAGGACTGCAACCGAAAATTAACCAATCTGACCCCAAGTTCGCGAGTATCATTTTCACCTATCGGTCCCGCTTCAGGAATATTTAAATGGACTAATGCCTTCTGTCCAGCAAATAACATTTTTGGGCTAGTTGCCCCTAACTGAGAATTGGCTTCCATTTTCGTTACTAATGGTTGAAGCCAGCCCGGTTCTACAAGAGCATCAGGATTAATTAATGCCACATAGTCAAAAGATCCAGATGCGGTAATACCTAGGTTGGATCCGCCACCAAAGCCCAAATTCTCTAGAGGTTCAATTACTTCTATTTCTGGCCACTGTTGACGAATTGTAGAAACCACATTGTCTAACGACCCGTTATCTACCAGAACAATCTGCGTGTCGATATTGGCGTATGTATCTAAAAGAAGAGCCTCCAAGCATGACAATGTAAGGTCTCCTCCATCAAAGTTGACTACGACAATTCGAACTTGGTAGTTACTTTTCAAAATAGGCCTTCAACCGAGAAATTCGGTTCGTGATTTGGCGAAATGGTTCTGTCACCTTCCAAGAAGTTGATTGGAGCAATGCCTCGACACGATTTTTTTCTCTTTCAGCTAGGTCTTCGTATTCTTTTGCTAGACCTGCGTAATGATCGCGTTGTCCTTTAAATTCAGTTGCTACTTCTTCTGCTTCTTTTTGCTTTCTCTCAGCTTCTTTTTGCTTTCTCTCAGCTTCTTTTTGCTTTTTTTCGGCCAAATTTTTCAAGCCATCGTAATGGTCGCGTTGCCCTGCAAACTCAATTGTTCGCAATTTCTCTGCATCTAGTGCTGTGGCTACCTCATCAAGAGCTCCGTCAAGTTCTGAGAATAAAAATCGAATATTCTTAGAGTCGGTTTCTTTCGAGCTGTTCTCACTCCTCTGAATCTTCTTATCCATATCCGCAATCTCAAAAAAGCGCGATATCTCTTCAATGGCTGCTTTCCGGTTTGAAGACGCTGTAGCTTCTAGATCTGAAGTTGAAGATTCGATT
>MDSV01175713.1_pt1 | contig 16629 bp, 15 predicted proteins | sample 810851 | NCBI WGS metagenome assembly MDSV01 (sample SAMN05326640, study PRJNA326480) | marine metagenome | isolation source: seawater | place: Atlantic Ocean: North East | collected 2012 | reverse complement strand
TGCTGCCAAGGTACAATGTTTGCATGATGTTCCATATGACTAAGCAATATTTCATCGCCCTTTTGAATTTTTTTCTCAAGTGAATAAGATAATAGATTTATTGATTCAGTAGCACCGCCAGTAAAAATTACTTCTTTTGATGAATGTGCATTTATAAAGTCAGATATAGTTTCCCTTGAAGATTCATAAAGCTCAGTTGACCTTGAACCAAGATCATACAGAGCCCTGTGAACATTTGCATTCGAACTTTCATACGCTTTTTTTATTGTGTCTAAAACAATTTTTGGTTTTTGAGAAGTTGATGCACTATCAAGGTATATTAGCTTCTCATCGTTGAATATGGGGAAATCGGTTTTTTGTATTAAACTTGTCATTAGCTTTTTAAAACATGCCTAATTCAAGTTGTGCAGCTTCGGACATCATTCCTTGGTTCCATTGCGGCTCCCAAACTAGTTCAACTTTAACGCTTTTAACACTACTCAACGCGCTAACTTTCCTCTCTACCTCATCGGCTATTACTGGGCCCATGCCACATCCCGGTGCTGTTAATGTCATCATTATTGTAATATTTTTTTCACCATCTTCTTCATTTTTTATATTCAAATCATATATCAATCCGAGCTCAACGATATTTACTGGAATTTCTGGGTCATAACATGTTTTCAACTGATCCCAAACTAATTGTTCTGAAAAACTAGAATCAGTAGAATGGTGTAAATCTTCCTCAACTTTTACACCGAGAGCATCAGCATTATCTGAAGAAATCTGTGCCATATTTCCATTGATTATAACCGTATGGTTCCCGCCTAATGATTGTGTAATTTGAACTAAATTACCTTCAGCCAGCGTTACCTTATCACCCGATGGTACCATATTTGCTTCAACATCTCTTAATAATCTTATACTTTTCTTTGTTTGGTTCATCACATACTCATTTCATGGATTTTTTTAACAGCACTAGCAAATCCGTTAGTCCGTTGAACTGTAATTAAACCGGATAAACCTATGCTATTTAAGATATCTGAGTGGCTTATAGATAAGATTTCTTCTGACTTTTGGCCACTAAAAATTTTGCAGAGTAGGGATAACAAACCTTTGACTATTAAAGCATCTGAATCACAAGTGAAGAAATAATTATCATCTCTTTTTTCAGAAATGATCCAAGCCTGCGAGGTGCAGCCTGGAATTTTTGATTGGTCTGTACGTTGAACTTCTGGTATTCCATCATAATCTTTTGCGATATCCATTAGTTGTGACAGCCTATCTTTTGGATCATCAAAAATATCGAATAGGTCTTCAATTTCATTTAAAGTTTTTTCAATACTCATGATTAATTATAATAGCTAAGCCAATGGTCAAATTTATTCAAAAGGTACTTTTTCGTTTCCTCATGCTGCACTTCATTTATTAGTTCTGAGGCGAAGCCTCTGATAAGGAGCGAAGATGCTTCCTCTTTATTTATACCGCGTGATTGCATATAAAACAATGCCTCTTTATCAAGAGCTCCTGTTGTAGAGCCGTGTGCGCACTTAACATCATCTGCGTATATTTCTAATTGAGGGTTTGAGTTCATCAATGCTTTGTCTGAAAGAAGAAGGTTTTTATTTGACTGCCTAGAGTTTGTTTTTTGCGAATCTTCTTGCACAACTGTTCTTCCGTTAAATACCCCTGATGACATATCATTTAAAATAGATTTAAAATTCTGTGAGCTTGTGCAGTGAGGTTTAGCATGATCTGTGTTTATATAAGTAGCTGAATGCTGCTTATCTTTGGATAAAGTCAATCCAGATAGAGAGCATGAGGAATTTACCCCGTTCAATTTTCCATAAATATCAGAGCGATGTATAACACCGCTATTAACAAACTGAAAATATTCATAGTTAGAACCCTCAGCTTGCTCAGTGTATAAGCTTGAAATATTAATGGCTTCATCTGCATTAGAGAAAATACGAATATGATTCAGTGCTGCGTTTTCTTTCATACAACAGAAAACACTAGTATTTTGAAATGATGAAGATTGTCCGGCAGTATATTGCTCAATAAAAGTAGCAGAACTTGAATGGCTAATATCAATATTAATTTGTGGGTTTACGAATAAGTTGTCATTTCCGGAGTAAATGAAAAGTACATGTATAGGATTACTAATTTTTATGTTAGGCTCAATAATAAAGGAAAGGCCGCTATCGCAAAAGGAAGTATTTAATAAATCAAACGGCGTCTCCTTCTTGCTTTTTTGTTTCCAGTTATTTTGTTTAAGATATTGCAGATTAGTCAAAATTTTTACGCCTTTGGGTATACTAGAGTCATTTTTAATATAGTGGCCATTTTTAATTACTACTGTATAACAGTTTTCTATATCATAATCTGAAATATTTAATTCCTTGTTTGGCGCATCATGTTTTTCAGATATTCTAAAGTTTTGTTTGTTGATTAAAGATAAATCTGTGTGTCTCCAGTTTTCCCATTTTTTTGTGGGTATACCAAGATTTAAAAATTTATAAAAAGCTTCTTTTCTAGTTTTCTCTAAGGTTTTGTCAAAATATTTACGAGCTATAATTTTATCAAACTCTTGCTGATAATCAGAGGTGTTCATGACTCGAGCCAGCCGTAGCCTTTTTCTTCAAGTTTAAGAGCTAATTCCTTTCCACCAGTCTTTACGATTTTTCCGTCGATAAGTACATGGACAACATTTGGCTCAATATATTTTAGTAATCTTTGGTAATGAGTGATAACTAAAAAACTTCGTGAACTATTTTTATATTTATTAACACCATTAGCGATTATTTTGAGAGCATCAATATCTAATCCTGAATCTGTTTCATCTAGGATGGCAAGTTCTGGCTCTAGGCAAAGAAGTTGTAACATTTCATTTCGTTTTTTTTCACCTCCCGAAAACCCTTCATTTACCGCTCGCTTTAAGTATTTAGGGTCCATGTCAACTTCTTTTAATTTAGTTTTAACGAATTTCAAAAAAGATGCAGCATCATATTCTTTTTCACCGTTGTATTTTTTTTTAGCATTTACAGCAGCTCTTAAAAAATAGGCATTGTTTACACCTGGAATTACCGTTGGATATTGGAATGACATGAAGATTCCATTTAGAGCTCGCTCATTAGGCTCTACATCTAAAAGAGATTGATTCTTATAAATGATATCGCCTTTTGTGATATTGTAATTTTCTCTGCCGGTGATAGCATTGGATAATGTGCTTTTTCCTGATCCATTAAGACCCATGATAGCATGCATTTCACCTGCTTTTACATTCAAATCAATACCATTTAAAATTTGTTTATCTTCGACTTCAACGTGTAAATTTTTTATTTCTAACATATCGTACCAACCATTATCCTACACTACCTTCCAAGCTGACTTCCATTAATTTTGTAGCTTCCATGGCAAATTCCATTGGCAGCTCATTAAAAACCTCTTTGCAAAAACCGTTGACAATCATAGAAACTGCATCTTCTGTATCTATCCCTCTTTGGTTACAATAAAAAAGTTGATCTTCCCCAATTTTCGAGGTAGAGGCCTCATGTTCCATTGTAGCGGTTTGATTTCTGACATCAATGTAAGGGAATGTATGAGCTCCGCAACGATCTCCAATCAATATTGAATCGCACTGAGAAAAATTTCTTGCGTTATCTGCATTCTTCATAATTTTAACCTCACCTCTGTAGGTTTGCTGCCCTTTACCTGCTGAGATGCCCTTTGATATGATTGTACTTTTTGTATTTTTACCAATGTGAATCATTTTTGTACCAGTGTCTGCTTGCTGTAGATTGTTTGTAAGTGCTACTGAATAAAATTCGCCAACAGAATTATCTCCTTTTAAGATACAACTTGGATATTTCCAAGTCACTGCTGATCCTGTTTCTACTTGAGTCCATGATATCCTTGAGTTAATTCCTGAGCATAAACCTCTTTTTGTAACAAAATTATAAATTCCACCTTCTCCTGTGTCCGGGTTTCCTGGATACCAATTTTGCACGGTAGAGTATTTGATTGTGGCATTGTCAAGTGCTACAAGCTCTACCACAGCCGCATGTAATTGATTTTCGTCGCGCATTGGCGCAGTGCATCCTTCAAGGTAACTAACTGAACTACTCTCCTCTGCGATAATTAATGTTCTTTCAAATTGGCCAGTTTTTGCCTCATTGATTCTGAAGTATGTTGAAAGCTCCATTGGGCATTTTACTCCTTTTGGTATAAAGACAAACGATCCGTCTGTAAAAACTGCGGAGTTAAGGCAAGCAAAATAATTGTCAGTGTAAGGAATGACACTGCCCAAATATTTTTGTACAATGTCTGGGTAATCAATGGCGGCTTCGGAGAAACTACAAAAAATTACACCATGGCTTTTAAGTTCTTCTCGAAAAGTAGTTGCTACTGATACACTATCAAATACTGCATCAACTGCTATTCCATTCATCATCTTTTGCTCATCAAGTGGTATTCCCAACTTATTGTACGTTTTTAATAATTCTGGATCCAACTCATCAAGACTTTTCACTTCACTTTTTTTGGGTGCTGAAAAATAACTTATGTCTTGATAATCAATTTTATCATATGTGACTTTTTGCCAATTAGGTTCGTCCATTTCAAGCCATTTTCTATAAGCTTTTAGACGCCATTCCAAGAGCCAGGAGGGTTCTTTTTTCTTGTTAGAAATAAAATGTATGGTTTCCTCACTTATACCTGGAGGTAGTGTATCAGACTCTATGTCTGTAATAAAACCATATTTATAATCCTCATTGACTCGTTGATCAATGACGCTATTTTGATCTTTATTCATTATTTATAAATCAGATGAATTAATTAAGCAGAAAAAGAGGTGCCGCAGCCGCAAGTCCTTTCTGCATTAGGATTTTCAATTTTAAAACCACCATTAAGCATGTCATCGGAATAGTCTATTGTTATATTTTTCAAATACAGCCAACTTTTAAGGTCGCAGACCACTTTTAATCCATTTTGCTCAAAAACTTTATCATAGGTATCCTGATTTTTATCGAAATCCATTTTATAGTTCATGCCAGAACAGCCACCACTATCAACTGACATCCGTAAAAAATGATCGCTTTTTCCCTCAGAAGACATCACTGCTTTTAATCTTTTTACAGCTTTTTTTGACACAAATATTTGTGCATTTTTAAATTCACTTTGAGCTTTATCAATTGTTGAATGTTCTTTTTTCATGATATCATTCCCATGTGGTTTCAAGTTGTTCTTGTTGGCTTTCTTGCACTTCATTGTCAAAGCCTAGCTTTTCTCTAGCCTCATCTGTCATCATCTCAGGCTTCCATGGAGGATCAAATGTGACTTCTACATCGACAGAGCCAATTTCCTGCATAGCTGAAACTTTTGCTTTTATGTCCTCAGCCATATGTTGCCCCATCGTACATCCAGGTGTTGTTAAAGACATGACTACTTTTACATCTGATATGCCATTATCATTCTGTTGTATATCTATGTCGTATATTAGTCCCAGATTCCAAAGATCGATGGGAATTTCAGGGTCATAACATTGTTTAAGAATGTCGATTATTTTATTTTTTAATTTCATTGAGATATGTCTGCTAATGTTAGGTTATCAAAAAGATTGCGTATTGAATCATTTATTTTATTTATAGGGGTACGAATATTGCAGCTACTTAAATGATCACATCCCGATTCAAAATAACAATCCATAATGGCTGTGGGCCCCTCAAGAATTTCAAAAAAATCATTTAATGTTGTTTTTTCAATTTTATCAGAAGCTTTGTAGCCGCCAGCAGGACCCTTGTATGATTTAATTACGTTGGAACTGGCCAGTTTTTGAAGTGTTTTTGCTAGAACTTCGCGAGGAATGCCGTAAGAAGATGAAATTTCAGCTACTGGCACTAATTTATCTTTGTTTTCTTGAAGATGCCTTACTGCAATAAGAGCATATTCTACTTTTTTAGTTATTTTTAACATTTCAGGACTGGAAGTATAAATTAAGATTGTAAATAAAACCAAACATTATATACGATAAATTTTGTCGTATATAATTTCTAAAGCAAATAAAATGTCATAGCTCAACACTAACTGAGTTGTTTTTTTTGCTTGTTATCTCTCCAATAATTTTAGCCTTTTGACCATATTCCTCTATGAATTTATTGGCATTTTCATTTGAAAGAGTAATTAGAAGGCCACCAGATGTTTGGGCATCGCAGCTGATCAGCTTTTGATTATATGTTAAATTGGAATTAAAGATTGTAAAATTTTCAGCGTGCTTTAAATTGCGTTTAGATCCTCCAGGCATTATCCCTTGTTCTAAAAATTTTACCGCGCCAGGCAGAAGTTCAATATTGCTGAAATTAATTTCAGCAGAAACATTACTTGCAGCACATATTTCAATAAGGTGACCAACTAGTCCAAAACCAGTCACATCAGTCACAGCATTTGGCTTATATTTTTGAGCAATTTCAGCAGCTTTTTTGTTTAACATTTTCATAGAATCAACAGCATGTGCAATAATCTCCGTTGAAGCTTTTTCTTTTTTTATCGCTGTAGATATAATTCCTGTTCCTATCGGTTTAGTGAGTATTATTTTATCTCCAGGTTTAGCGCCAGCATTTGTCCAAATTTCCTTATCAATTGCTTCACCGGTTACAACTAATCCATACTTGGGTTCATTATCATCAACAGAGTGCCCTCCAACTATTGGAATCCCTGCTTCTGCAGCTTTATCTGCTCCTCCCTGCATAATTTCAGATAAAATATCACTTGATAATTCTTGTATTGGGAAGCCAACAATATTTAGTGCGAACAAAGGTTTACCGCCCATAGCATAAATATCAGAGAGTGAGTTTGCTGCAGATATTTGGCCAAATGTATATGGATCATCAACGATAGGTGTAAAAAAATCAACTGTTTGCAGGATCAACTTACCATCATTAAGGCGCACCACGGCGGCATCATCGGTACTAGTATAATCCGCTATGATGGAATCATTTGTGCTCATTTTTAAACTACCCAGAACCTGGGCTAGATCTTCAGGACCAATTTTACAAGCTCATCCAGCTCCATGACTAAGAGTAGTAAGTCTAATTTTTTCTTTATTTTGCATTAACTAAAATTAACTATTAATACTTTTACAAAGCATTAATTGAAATATTTTAATTTTTTAGAATCTCTTTTGACATAGGTTAACAGATGGTAAATTATCATAGTTTATATTTTGAATTCTTAGTGATTCTTTATACAAATTAATCAAATATTTATTAACAAATTTTTAATATTCAACATACAAGATAGGGAAAATGGGAAAAACATTTAAAACGATTGATGATGCAGTTATACGTTTTGCAGGCGACTCTGGAGATGGTATGCAGTTAACAGGCGGCAGGTTTACAGAAACAACCGCAGCTGTTGGGAATGATTTAAGCACTCTTCCAGATTTCCCTGCTGAAATTAGAGCTCCTGCAGGCTCATTAGCGGGTGTGAGTGCGTTCCAAATTCATTTTAGTTCAAAGGATATTCACACACCTGGGGATCAACCTGATGTTCTTGTTGCAATGAACCCAGCAGCATTAAAAGTTCATCAAAATGAATTAACTCCAGGCGGGACTATAATCATAAATACAGATTCATTTACAAAAAAGAATCTCAATTTTGCTGGCTACGAAAGCAGCCCGGTTGATGATGGTACTTTGGATGATTATTTTACTGTTATACCAATTGAAATGAATAAATTGGTGACTGCCGCTTGTGAAGGATTGGAGATGTCTCCAAAATTTGTTGCCAGGACAAAAAACTTTTTTGCTTTAGGGGTCCTATACTACATGTATGACAGGCCACTAAAGGCAACTGAGAAGTGGCTTGAAAAAAAATTCGCTGGCAAAGATGTTATCATTGAAGCAAATAAAAGAGCCATGCATGCTGGATACAACTACGCTGACACAACTGAGCTGTTTACTACTAGATATAAAGTTGAAAAAGCAGTATTGCCCAGTGGGACATACCGCAATATAAATGGAAACCATGCAACTTCTTTAGGCCTTTTGGCTGCTTCTGAAAAGTCAGGTTTAAAATTATTTTTTGGTGGATATCCTATTACTCCAGCTAGTGATATTTTACACACTTTAGCTGCCTGGAAGCATTTTGGTGTTCAAACATTCCAAGCAGAGGATGAGATTGCTGGTATAGCATCGGTACTTGGAGCATCATTTACGGGTAATTTATCTGTTACAGCCACATCAGGTCCAGGTATTGCTCTTAAAGGTGAGGCCATGGGTCTAGCGGTTATGACCGAACTTCCAATGGTAATAATTAATGTACAAAGGGGTGGCCCTAGTACAGGTTTGCCAACTAAAACTGAACAGTCTGACCTTGCACAAGCTTTATATGGAAGAAATGGAGAAGCTCCAATACCACTTATTGCTGCTGCTACGCCCGGTGACTGCTTTTATGCTGCATATGAGGCATCAAGGATTGCTTTGAAGTATATGACACCAGTTGTTTTACTAACAGATGGTTATCTAGCGAATGGTTCTGAGCCTTGGAAAATACCTGATGTTGAATCATTGGATTCAATAGATGTCGAATTTGCTGAGGGGGTAAAAGATGGAGAAGAATTTTTTCCTTACAAAAGGGATGAAGAAACATTGTCTAGACCTTGGGCTATTCCTGGTATTCCTGGTCTAGAGCATAGAGTTGGCGGTTTGGAGAAGGCGGAAAATACAGGGCATGTAAGTTATGATCCAGACAATCACCACCGGATGGTTGAATTAAGGCAAGAAAAAGTTAATAGAATTCAGAATGATATTGCTCAAACAGAGGTCTATGGCGATGAAAATGGTGATGTTTTGATTTTAAGTTGGGGTGGCACTTTTGGCTCTTGTAGGTCTGCTGTGGAATCTCTACGTGATCAAGGAAAGAGCGTATCTCATGTACATCTAAGATGGATAAGCCCTTTGCCAAAGGATCTGGGAGAGATCATAATTAAATTCAAAAATGTTATTGTGCCTGAAATCAACATGGGGCAACTCATTAAAATTATTAGATCTGAGTATTTAGTAGATGCGAAGGGTCTTAATCAAGTGACCGGAAGACCGATAAGCGCGTCCAAGATTGCTGAAAAAGTAAATGAAATGGTAGGTTAATTTTATGTCAGATGTAAAAACTCCAACTTATACGAAAAAAGATTTCGAATCAGACCAGGCCGTTAGGTGGTGTCCTGGATGTGGTGATTATGCTATTCTTGCCCAAACTCAAAAAACCATGCCAACGTTTGGTAGAAAAAAAGAGGATTTTGTTTTTGTTTCAGGAATTGGGTGCTCTAGTAGATTTCCTTATTATATGAATGCATATGGTTTCCATACTATTCATGGACGGGCTCCAGCAGTAGCCTCTGGTGTGAAGATTGCAAACCCTGACTTGTCTGTTTGGGTAATAACCGGAGATGGGGATGGTCTCTCAATTGGAGGTAATCATTTCATGCATGCCTTAAGGCGAAACATGGATCTAAACATCTTGTTATTTAATAATAGGATATATGGTCTAACAAAAGGTCAATATTCGCCTACTTCCGAAGTTGGTAAAGTAACAAAGGCTACTCCATTTGGTTCGCTCGATATTCCATTAAATCCGCCATCTCTTGCACTTGGTGCACAGGCTACATTTGTTGCTAGAACTATTGATCGATGGCAAGCTCATCTATCACAAATGTTAGAAAGATCTTACCACCATGACGGTGGATCATTGATTGAAATATATCAAAATTGTAATATCTTTAATGATAAAGCATTTGAAGAATACACATCTGCAGATAAATTTGATAATGTAATAGAAGTCAAACATGGTGAGCCTATGGTATTTGCAAAGGGTAAGAAAGGTATCAAACTCGATGGATTTAAAGCTGTTGTTGTTGATATGGAAAATCATAGTTTGGATGATCTCCTTGTTCATGATGAGACAAATCTTGACTTAGCACACATCATAGCTAATTGGACAAATCATTCTGTATTGCCTGAACCAATTGGGGTCATTTATTCAGTAGATAAGCCTACCTATAATACTGAAATGGTATCTCAAGTTGAATCTGCTGTTAAAGCCAAAGGTGCAGGTAAAGTGCAAGACCTACTTAACGCTGGTGATACTTGGACGGTAAAATAGGTTAATGGCATTTCGAACTGAGAGCGATAGCCTTGGTCCAATAGAGGTTCCAGCAGATAAGTATTATGGAGCTCAGACACAAAGATCTCTTCAGAATTTTAAAATTGGAGGTCATCACTTTCCCAGAGAGTTTATCAGAGCCTATGGTATAATAAAAAAAGCAGCAGCTACTGTAAATAATGCCAATGGTAAATTAGATAAAGACATTCAAGTCGCCATACATAAAGCTGCTGATGAAGTAATTAATGGTAAGCTTGATGACCATTTCCCGCTTGTAGTTTGGCAAACAGGTAGTGGAACTCAAACAAATATGAACTTTAATGAGGTCATATCCAACAGGGCAATTGAGATGGTTGGAGGAAAGCTTGGAAGTAAAAATCCGATTCACCCTAATGACCATGTTAATATGAGTCAATCTACCAATGACACGTTTCCTACTGCTATCAATATAGCAGCAGTTGAGAGCGTAATCCACAACCTTAGGCCAGAAATTGTAAAATTGAGAGATTCTTTAGAAAAAAAATCTTTAGAATTTAAAGATATTATAAAAGTGGGCAGAACTCATTTACAAGATGCTACTCCATTGAGTTTAGGCCAAGAGTTTTCTGGTTATGTTTCTGCATTGGATCATGGTATTGATAGACTAGACAAAGCTATTGATAACTGTTTTGAATTAGCTGTAGGAGGTACTGCGGTTGGTACAGGAATTAATACTTTCCAGGGTTATGACATTGAAATGGCTGAAGAAATCAGAAAATTAACCAAGTTAAATTTTCGAACTGCAGAAAATAAATTTGAAGCTCTTGGGGGACAAGATAGTATCATTGAATTATCAGGGGCTCTCAAAGTTATTGCCAGTTCTTTATTTAAAATTGCGAATGATATTCGTTGGCTAGGGTCTGGTCCAAGATCAGGAATTGGTGAAATTATACTGCCGGCAAATGAACCGGGGTCATCCATTATGCCAGGAAAAGTTAACCCTACACAATGTGAAGCGTTAACCATGGTATGTACACAGGTCATAGGCAATGATGTAACAATTACTATGGCTGGGGCAAGCGGTAATTTTGAGCTTAATGTATACCGTCCAGTAATGGCTCATAATATTCTAGAATCAATAAAGCTACTATCCGATTCATCAAATTCATTTGCTAAGAACACTGTTGATGGAATAATCCCAAATATTGAAAGAATCAATAAAAATCTTTATGATTCCTTAATGTTAGTTACTGCATTAAATCCACATATAGGTTATGATAAGGCAGCAGAGGTTGCAAAGAATTCTTACAATAAAAATATTTCTTTAAAGGAATCTGCTGAACAATTAGGGTATCTAGAAACTGAGGAATTTGATAATTTGGTGGACCCAAGTAAAATGATAGGGCCTTCAAAAAAATAGTTTATACTTCTCACTTTACAACTAATGTTTCTGAAATTGATTTAAAATCATACGAAACTTGTAAATTTATATATGTCATATAATAAGTCTCAAAATGAGTTAGTTAAAATTTTCTGGATTTCTCTTGGAATTATTTTTTCAGGTGCGATTTTTGTTTTACTTTTTATTCTTCTTTTATCTCGCGATTTGCCATCACTTGAGCAGTTAGAAAATTACGATCCAGATTTAGTTACTAGAATTTATTCAGCTGATGGAGTAGTCTTAAGCGAATTGTTTGTTCAAAAAAGAGTTTTTGTCGAATTAAATAATATTCCAAAACATATGCAAGATGCTGTAATTGCATCTGAAGATAGAAGGTTTTATGACCATTGGGGGCTATCACTTCGTAGCGTTGCTAGAGCAATTGGTATTAACATCCTTTCATTGAGTTACAGGCAGGGCTTTAGTACTTTGACTCAGCAGCTTGCAAGGAATTTGTACAAGACAATTGGCTTTGAAGATAGTATCCTTAGGAAAATAAAAGAGGTTATAACTGCAGTTCAGATAGAGCGTACATATACAAAAGATGAAATATTAGAGATGTATTTGAATACAGTCCATTTTGGGCATGGTACATACGGCGTAGAAGCAGCTACAAAAAGATTTTATGGTAAAGAGTCGAAAGAGCTAAGTGTTGATGAATCCGCTTTATTGGTCGGTTTATTACCATCTCCAGCAAGTTACTCACCAATTAGACATCCTGACCGAGCCAGGAAAAGACGAAATACTGTATTGAGATTGATGAGAGACCAAGGTTATATAAACCATAATGAGCATGCACAATATAGGGCGATGACCTTAGAAGCTGTAAACGAGCTCCCAATAAGAGGTAAAGCCCCTTATTTTACGGAGTATGTAAGAAGACTTTTAGAGAAAGAAGATGAAGCGCTAGATATAAATATATATCGTGATGGTTTAAAAATATATACCACGCTTGACTCAAGATTACAGACTTTAGCTGAAGAGGTAGTATTAGATGCTATCAAAAAATCTCAATCAAAATTAAATAATAGAATAATGAATAATCAGGAAGAGTTTGAACTATTAGGGCACCTTACAATTTATGATGAAGATTCTGTTAAAATGATGATGAAAGGAGAAGCTCAGCTTTACAGGGACCTTCGAGCCAAGTTACTTGTTCAAACAGCTTTTGTTGCTATTAACCCAAAAACCGGTGGCATAATTGCAATGATAGGCGGGCGCCCTGATTATCATGATCAATATAATAGATCTGTGCAAGCAAGGCGGCAACCTGGCTCTGTCTTTAAACCTTTTGTATATACAACAGCTCTTGAAAATGGTTATACTGTTTCGCAACAGCTTTTAAATCAACCCGTAGTATTGAACGTTCAAAATACAGATGGGTCATGGGTTAAATGGAAACCTCAGAATTATGGTGGTAGCACAGGAGGATTAACAACATTGCGGGAGGGTCTTAGAAAGTCACTTAATTTAATTTCAGTAAGAATTGTTCAGCAAGATTATGCTCCTGCTGAGCAAGTTAAACGGACTGCTCAGAGGATGGGAATCTCAACAGATATACGAGCTGTGGATGCTATAGCATTAGGGACTAGTGAGGTTATACCGCTAGAAATGGTTTCAGCATATGCAGCATATGCTAATAAAGGTGTTTATTCAAAGCCTTTTGCAATAACAAAAATTGAGGACCGTTATGGTAACACAATTAGAGATTATGCTCCTGCTCAATATGAGGTTCTTAGTGAAGAGATTGCATTTTTAATGACTAATTTAATGCAGACTGTTATGGACAGAGGTACAGGTGGTAGCTCGAGGTGGAAATATAATTTCACAAGGCCTGCTGCTGGGAAAACTGGTACTACCCAGGGTTGGAGTGATGCCTGGTTTGTAGGTTTTACACCTCAGCTAGCTGCAGGGGTATGGTTTGGAGTTGATGATTATCAAGTAAGTTTAGGTCCTGGACAAGATGGATCAAAGGCAGCACTTCCTTCCTGGGCAAAGTTTATGAGAGACAGTCATAAAATATTAGAGCTACCTAGGGTAAATTTTCAAAAACCAAACGGTGTAATGGTTTCTGAAATATGTTCCGTATCTAAATTGGGTTCTAGGAAAGCATGTCCAGTTGAGAAAGAAGTGTATAAAATAGGTACAGAACCTTCTCAAAAATGTAGAATTCACAGAAACTAAACTTTTATTCAATTACTAAAATCTCTTTTTCTACTTTTTCCTCAGAAATAATAAAAGTTTTTGTAAGCATTTTTTTTGCATTTTTTAATTTTATCTCATCAGATCCAAATAATTCATAAATAGGGTCGCCTTTATTTATCTTATCGCTGACTTTAAAATTAAACTTTATGCCGGCAGAATGATCAAGCGCATCACTAATTACTTTTCTCCCACAACCCATCTCAACAAGGGCCCAACCAATTTTTTCTGTATTTATTGACTTAATATATCCGGTTTTTCCTGATTTAATTATCATTTGGTTTTTAGTAAATTCATTTTTTGAGTAGATGCTACTTAATTCACCTTCTTGAGCTATGATCATTTCTTCAAATTTTTTTAATGCTTTTCCATTTTCAAGGTTTCTAATTAATAACGATTTTGCTTCGAGTTTATTTTTTGAAATACCGCTTTGAACCAAAATATTCGAACAAAGATTTAAACTTAATTGGACTACATCATCAGGCCCATTTCCTTTTAAACAGTCCACTGCTTCAGCGATTTCACACTTTAATCCAGCATATTTACCTAGAGGCTGGGACATATTTGAATACGTTATGTCTACATTAATTTTAAAAGAATTTCCTATTTTTTTTAATTCAGTACCCAGATTTTTTGCTTCATGGAAAGTCTTAATGAAAGCGCCATTACCAACCTTTATATCCATTACAAGGCCATCTAATCCCGCTGCTATCTTTTTACTCATAATTGAACTACATATAAGTGAGAATGATGGTATTGTTCCAGTTAGATCTCGAATGGAGTAAAGCTTTTTATCCGCAGGGCAAATTTCGTAGGATTGACTAATTATACCGCAACCAACTTCATCAATCTGATTGTTAAATGAATCAAAGGTTCTTTGAGTTTGAAAATTCTTTATGGATTCTAATTTATCTATTGTACCTCCAGTGAATGCTAGGCCTCTGCCAGCGATCATGGGTACTATTATATCAAATGATGATAATAGAGGAGCTAAAATAAAAGATATTTTATCCCCAATTCCTCCAGTGCTATGCTTGTCAGCAACATATCTATTCAAATGTTTAAAATTAAACCTCTTACCGGATTTAACCATTGAATTAACTAAGGATTTAGTTTCAGTATCTGACATGCCATTAAAATATATAGACATTAATAAAGCTGATAATTGGCTATCGTCTATTTTTTCATTCATTACATCAGAAATGAACCAATCTATTTCCTCAGGCGTAAGTTCAATACCATCGCGCTTTTTTTCTATTAATTTAGCAGGAATCATAGTTTAATTTTTTCTTTTTTATTTTTTAAAAAAGAAGGCAATTTCATTCCAATTGGTGCATTTTCGCGCACAGTATTAGCTAGTAAGTATGTTGCAATTAAAAGAATGATGAGATTTGGAGACCACATCCCTACTAAAGGAGATAAAAAGTTTCTATCTGCCATTTCCTCTCCTCCAATTAGAAGAACATAATATATTAGAAAAAATACAAAGCTTAATCCGGTACTTATTGCAAACCCACCTTTTTTACTCATTACGCCTAAAGGCGCGCCAAGGATAACAAATAAGATACAAGCTATGGGAATTGAAAATTTTTTGTGTATTTCAACACCGTATTTATTTTGACTTTTTTTATAACTTTTTATAAGGTTGAACTCATTTTTCAATTGCCGTTCTAGATTTTTAATTCTCTTCTCTTTTTTTATCGTTTGAGCTAAAGATAAAGTATCTTGAGTTTTTACCTTTTCAATAGCCTCATTGATAACGATTTTCCCATTTTCAAAACTAGTTGGCAATAAACTATCACCAATTGTCCTGTATAAATTTCCTGATAATCTTTTGTAAACGATGTTTAAACGTTTTTCATAGCTGTCAATTTTTTTTTGTATCATTGGGACTGTCATTTCCCTATCAGATCTATTTGTAGAATCTCTGCGATTAAGTAATAGGTCTTTTGCTGGAATATTAATTACATGTTTATCAAAAATTATTCTTCGATAATTAGCATAATCTTTTTGCCCCAATTCATGTATTTCTCCATTATATAAGGTTAATAAAAAAGCATCTTCAAGAGTGCTTAAATTGCCTGAATTCGCATGAATACTTGTTTGTACATTTTTGTTACCCTTGGAAAAGATTCTAACACCCTTCATTGTTCCATCATTTGACTTTCCTTCAACAATCATGCTGTAATCTGGTAGGTTATCTAAAAAAATGCCTGGTTCAATGCTCATATCAGGCCTTTTTTTATATATGTCTCCAGATAATAACCTTGCTTTAAAATTCATCTCAGGCAAGATGAAATTATTAAAATAAATAAGAATCACAGTAATAATCATTCCAAATAAAATAGGCGCATGCATTATTGTTAAGAACCCAATTCCAGATGCTCTCATAGCATTTATTTCATTATCTTCGGAAAGTCGTCCAAAGGTCATTAAAGTTGCAAGTAGGACTGCCATTGGGACAGAAAGAGCTAAGATCCAAGCAAGATTTAAAAATAAATATTCTAGGATAGTAAAAATGTCTAAACCTTTTCCTAAAAATCTATCAATTGCTCTAAGTAAAAAGTTTACAAATAAAATGAAAGTTATCATTAAAAGAGAGAAGATGAATGGTAGAACAAGCTCTTTTAAAATGTATCTGTATAAAAGTCTCACATTAGAAGTTACTAATGTGAATGTAAATATATCGATTGAATTCCTTTTAGAGACCGATTTATTCGTTTAAATTAATTAGCTCTTTTTATGAAAATAAAATCATGAGCTGTATGGTGGGTGTAGCTCAACTGGTTAGAGCATCGGTTTGTGGCACCGAAGGCTGTGGGTTCAAGTCCCATCACTCACCCAAAAAATTCGGGGTGTAGCGTAGTCCGGTT
>MDSV01239420.1_pt1 | contig 16632 bp, 21 predicted proteins | sample 810851 | NCBI WGS metagenome assembly MDSV01 (sample SAMN05326640, study PRJNA326480) | marine metagenome | isolation source: seawater | place: Atlantic Ocean: North East | collected 2012 | reverse complement strand
CTGACTCTTGACATTACAATAGTTCACAATGAAGATGGCGGTGTTGAAGTTACTGCATGGTGGGAAGTCACACGATTGAGTCGAATTCTCGGTTTTGGCAATCGCATGGCAAGAAGAATAGTAAAGCAAATCTTTGATGATTTGACAATCCATGGAATCATAGACTATCATCTAGAACATAGTGGTCAAGTTAAACAAACTGAATAACCGATAGTTCAAATGATGTCGCCGGTAAGGCATTATTGTGACAAGAGATAAACCACGCAAAGATTCTCGGTCACAACGGCATCAGAAGCCTAAACGTTATGGTACAACAAAGAAATCTGTACTGCTTGAGAGAAGTAAAGGCTACATCGAAGAAGTAGAGGCTAGAGCTAATGAAAGGTTTGACCGGAAAGAGCGCGTAATGGGCTTCCCAGATGAAGTGCTAGAACCAAAGAGTCACGCATTTGATTGGCAAACCAATCCAGTTCCGCTAAAAGATGAAGAAGTGTTAGCAAAATTTGTCATCAAAAAAGGTGAATTTGGCTGGCTTGAGGACAGTCGAGTGAATGAAATTGGTCAATTTGTCGATGGCAAAAATATGACTCTCGATCAAGCATTATCATTACGCTCAGCACTGCTTCAACAAAAAACAGTCTATGGTCATGGTCGACTGAAAACTAGAGCAAAGGCATTATTCAGATTATACAATGATGGAGTAAGTGTTGTTGATCTTTCAAAGAGGTTTGATTTCCCCCCAATGAATATTTTCCGCATCATACTTGCTGAAAAAAGATGGTCCAAATCTAGAATTAAAGAGTGTCTAAGGGATCCGAGTAAAATGAAAAAGCGGGAGCAGGAAGAGTTTGAAAAAGCTGAGGCTGCAGATAGAGTTTCCAATGTTGATCAATCAGAGACCCATTTAAGAGCTGATTTATTCGAAGAGGTACTTGCCGATTGGTTTGAATCAAGGGGCGTAAAAATAAGACGGCAAAATGAAATGGTTTCTGAACAAAGATTGGAGCATGGGCGGCCGATAAATACGCCCGACATTCTATTCCTCGACCATGTCGAGATAAATGGTCAACCAGTTGCATGGATTGATGCTAAACATTTCTATGGAGCAGATGTTTCATTTCAAAGAAAGAAGATGACTAAGCAAATGTCAAGATATATTGATGAGTGGGGCAGTGGGGCTGTTGTTTATCGTCATGGGTTCAGTGAAAATCTGTTCATTCCCGGTTGCCTAATGCTTGATGCTGAAAACCTCGACTTATCAAAAATGGCCTAATTTCATGAATCTATGCTTGTTATGATCGATTCTAGGCCGCTTTCAGTGAACTTTGCATAGAGTGAATCTAATTCATCCAATGAAAGCATACGATCTAATTTTCGTGGCAAGATTACGCAGGAAGTCCCTAGCATACATAATCTGATGCTAACAAATGATTGCAATTCTAATGAACGGACTACAGATCTCGCATTATCCAACAAATTTTTTCGTTCAGTTTCAAAAATTAATTCAGAGTCATGGCAAAATTTACTCGATTGATCCAAAATATTCTTCCATCGAGAATGATTCCAAGGTCCATCTTTTATGTTATTCAATGCCTTAAAGCCTGCTTTAGTAATTTTTGTTTGCCAATTTGCATCGTTAATGTAGTTTGAAGTATGCCGGGTTTCTTCGGGCTGCCAAACTAATACTATTGGCTGCTTACATTTGAAGCCAAGACTAGTTCCCGATGCGCCTGGAGCACCTGGTTGTAATCTAATTTCAACACCGCCAGCATATATCCCTAACACATCGCCCAAACCAGAACCATGTTGCCGCTCAATTCTATGACAAATTCGATAATATTGGTCGATATTTCCTCGCTTTGAGTATTCACGAAATGCCAAAGCGACAGCAATTAGGCCGGCTGCTGACATACCAAATCCTTGGCTAGTGGGTAGTTCAAGTGAAACTAAAATGTCAAATGAATTATCATTGTCTATCAGTTTTGCATACACTAACTCATCAATTAAATCGCGGTAAAAAATATCCGAATTAGGCATCAAATTACCACTTAGGTCATAAACCGAAATTGTGCTATCTTCGATATTACCACCATCTTGTTTGATTGACAATTTAACTTCTACTCCGTGCTGGATGTTTATTCCAACGCCACGACTACCTTGATTGCGCAATAAGCGACCTTCTTTTTCTACCGTAAAAAATAGAGTAATGTGTCCGCCAATGTGTGAAACATACTCTTTCTCCATAGTATTCCCACCTATTCAATTGATTTGAAATATCTCATTAAAATAGAATATTTGTTCGAAAAACTAAGGGTGTAATTGAAAATCAAGTAATTGTTAGACTACACATGGCCGGAGGTACTATGTTGCCACATGACAGAGGGCATCTCCTTTGGACAGCTGAAGATGGCGTTAGTAGAATGTTATTATCAAGCATGGATAGATGGGTTGCTGCAATTCTTGCTGATGATGAAATTGACAGCCCTATGTTTGGCTCCAGTGAAACAATTGAGGCAACTATTCTGGCCAAAGGTGATGGAATTATTGCTGGCACTGCAATGGTTGACCATTTAATTCAAATTTGGGCCCCATCCATCCAAATCAATTGGCGAGCTTCTGATGGAAAAAAGGTCGCCAATGGAGAAGAAATCGCCAATTTAACAGGATGTAGAGAGACGATTCTTTTGATTGAAAGAAGTTTATTGAATATCCTCGGCCACTTATCTGGAATTGCAACAGAAACCAAGAAGTGGGCAAGTAAGGCAGCAAAGCAGATTGCCTGTACTAGAAAAACTACTTGGGGGCTATTGGATAAGTGGGCTGTTCATTTAGGAGGGGGATTAACTCATAGGTTGACAAGAAATGATGCATTGATGATCAAAGAAAACGACTTGGCCTCTATGGGTGATTTCAATGATGGTAATGAGAAAAAAATTGCTGAGTTGATACAATCTCTAGACCCAAATCAACAGGAATCATTCATTGAGATTGAAGTTCGAAATGAAAAGGAAGCAATTACGGCGGCGGCAATGTGGAAGCAATTTCATGAAGATGCTGAGACAAAACTGATTGTGATGTTAGATAACTTTGGACCAGAACGATGTAAAGAAATGGCTGTGCAGTTAGAGGAAATGGGACTTAGAAGTACTGTTACGTTAGAAGCAAGTGGCAACATTACTTTCGAAACACTGGACGATTGGTTTGAATGCGGCGTGGACGTAATATCGACGAGCGCAATAAATAGGGGCGTAAAACCACTTGATATCTCAATGATTATTGGTGATTGAATGGGTGAATTTACTGCCGACAAAAGCCATCCTAGATACGAGTCATTGTTGAGGAGACATAACCTAGAAGTTGCTGCTAATAAGGGAATGTTAGCCGATAGTGCATTAATTGCTCATGGGCGCGGCGAAGCATTCGATTATTTACTTGGCGAGAAAACTTCTGATTGCGCCTTACTGGCAACAACAAATGCTCTAGCCCATCTAAGCGCTGCAAAACGTCCGATTATCACAATCAATGGCAATACTGCAGCGCTTGCTGGCAAGGAGTTGTTGAAGATTGCCCAATACCTTGACTGCCCAGTTGAAATCAATATCTTTTATCGAACGGATAAGCGAATTTCCGTTATGTTGGATCACCTTGAGAACATTAAGCAAGAATACAATATTTCTACAGAAATTTTAGGTGAAAACCCAGATTCAAAGATCCCGGGCCTTGAAGGGCCGAGAGCAAAATGCTGCCATAACGGCATTTATTCTAGTGATGTAATTCTAGTTCCCTTAGAAGATGGTGACAGATGCGAAGCCTTGGTAAATATGGGCAAAACTGTGATTGTGGTAGATTTAAATCCCTTATCTAGGTCTGCTCGAATGGCATCAATAACAATAGTTGATGAAATATCTAGAATGGCGAAAAATATGCTTGACATGATTGAAAACGACGTGAAACCAGATATTGACATCGACTTTTCTAACAGCAACAATCTTCAACAGAGCCTGAATATCATTGCCTCGAACTATTCATAATTGATGGATTAAATCAACCAAATAAAATTTTGTCGGCATAAATGTTTTATTTCTAAACGTTGAGTTAATCATGAAAAAGATGGGAAGAGAATTCGACAACAACCCGAGAAAAGGAACTTTTGGAACCAACATCTCATTTGACATTGATGAAACAACCGCACCGGTAAGAAGAAGAGTGAAAGAAGAAAATCACAAAGAAATTGATTCTGTTGAAGATAATGATACACTAACTGGATGCCCAGGTTGTGGTTCAGAGATAAGTCATGATGAATGGTTGGATTGTCTTGTTGGATTTGTTTCGGGAGCGTATGAATTTGAAATTGGCAATCCAGTAAGAGCAAGGATTGTGCAAAATCTAAGAAATCAAACCGCAAAAATAAATTTGCCGCAACCAAAGGAAAATTGGGAATTGGCCGTTGTCGGTAAACTAATGGCTGAAATTGAAAAGATTGTCTTGGCAGAGGTCAATCGAAATCAACAAAAACAGGTTGCTTCGGCTGGTTTGAGTGACATTGAGCGAAATGAACTAATAGCTGAAACTGAAGCAAGAACTATCAATTCTATGGCGGTTGAAATTCAAGAAGCATTGATAGCAGAATTAACGCCAATACTTGAGCAGGATATTAGGGCTCAGGTAGAACAGGAATTATGGCAACAATTTGAGCAAGAATGGAAGAATAGGTCAGCAAATAACCTTGGCGAATAATTGTTGAAAAATCATTACTGACATCTATTCATGAGGATATTCTTCATAGGCTGTCAAGATTACACTCAAGTTATGAGGGACAACCGACTCCATGTGGATTCATTGCCAGCAGAGGTTCAGAAACTGTGTGAAGTTATGGCTGGAATTGACCCCAACTGGAATCTAGAGGATTGGTTAAGAAATCAAGCAAATTCAAGTTTAGAATTGATTTCCAGCGAACTAGAAGTGGAGTTGAAAACCGCAGAGCAGCGATTGAAGAGGATAACTGACATAAAAAATAGAATTTCAACACCTATTGATGAAAATCTACCTGCAAATCAAACTAATTTATTTGATTGCTTCAGTATTGAATATGATAAAAGTATTGTTGGACTTGGTTCAAGAGCGGTTAGTAGTGAAGAAGATTTTTCTGAAACCCACCCTGTTAGCGTATTTCTAGATTTGTTGCCCAATGAACAAGGTGATGATCCGCTACTTGCAGTTGCTTGTCAAAACTTAATGATAGTCATTGATGAGGAATTGGCAAAAGGTAAAGATTCAGCAACATTGGAAATAATTGTTACTGAATTAGATAAAGCCGGTATATCTTTTGAGGAAATCGATGAAGCAATTGAGCATTTGCTAATGAGTGGAGTAATAATTGAAGTTGAGGATGATTGTTTCATAACTATCTAATCGAGGTTTTACGATGACCTTAACCAAAAAACAAGCTGCACAACTTTGCATTGATGCAATCGACTCTGAGCGGAAATTAAAGCAAAAAGTCGTCATTGTTGTCATCAATATAGTTATTATTTCGATAGCAATAACATTCCTTACATCATGGTATTTTGGATTAGCATGTTTGCTAATTTGTGGCTTGTTGGGTCAATTTGCCCATGAAAGAATGGATAATTCTATTCAAGCCAGAAAAATACTCGCAATGAAATCGCTAAACTGGCAGCAATCGGAGCTAGAAAATCCAGATTTAATGACTAAATTGAATAAAATTATTGGCTAAGTGGCAAATATGAATCATAGTCTTGATATTTCACGATTAGAATCACAGGAAAAAATTGTCAAGAGTCTAGCCAAGATTGCGATTTTTAGTTCTACGACATCTGTTATTGTCCTACTATACGGTTTTATTATACCTGATCCAGTTATTTTTCTTTCAATCGTTTTGATTCCCATAGCGGTTGTCATAGCGAATAACTCAATTGAAAGAATGTATCAACGAAAGACTGAATTCTTACTAAATGATTTACAATCTGAAGAATTTATCGATAATGTGTCAAATAATCGTAGTACTGCTAGCAAACAATCGAATTACCCCAATTCTGAATACCTTCGAATTAGAGGTAGCGATGAAAAAGGTCCTGCTTTTGGTGAAGATAACAAGAACTTCTCTACTCATGGAAAACGGATTGACGCAATGGCAAATCGAGATTATGACGATATTGAAGCAACTAGTACAGATGCCGAGAAAATGATTCGGGTTGCTGATGAAGTTCAAGCAGACATATCTTCTAAACAATGGGAAAAATCAGAATCAATGGATAGTGATTTGATTGAAGCAGGTGTTGACAATTTAGGTGAATTACTGAAAACCGGCTGGTTTGATAAGAATAAACAAGATGGCGCTGTTAAGCGCTTGTATGAAAATAAGGAAGGAAACCAAATATAGGACTCCTACTTAGACTAAGATATGAAGGTAAAGGCAATCTTAGTGGCTGGTGGCCACGGAAGTCGGTTATACCCCTTTACCAAAATCACTCAAAAAACTATGCTGCCAATTTATGATAGGCCGGTAATAGATTATGCTTTAGGAACTATTAGGCGTGCTGGCATAACTGACATAACAATAATTTCAAATCAGTTTATTGGTCAAATAGCCAAACATATTGGTTCGGGTTTCCCAGGTGAAAGAATTCACTACGTTCTAGAAGAAGAACCACTGGGCGTTGCAGAAGCCCTAAATTTAGCTAGACCTCACAATGAAAATTGTCGATTATTGATATATTTTTCAGATAATATTACTACAATAGAATTAGCAGAATATGTAAATTATTTTGAGAACCATGAATTAAACCCAGGATGTTTATTGTTATCGAGGGACGAAGATAATCCTCAGGCGTTTGGAGTTGCAGTATTCGATGAAAATGAGAATATCGTCGATATAATTGAAAAGCCAAAAACTCCTCCTTCAAATGTTGCTATCGGCGGAATCTATCTCTATGATGAACAATTTTGGTCTTTGTTTGATGAATGTGATAGAGAACATTCTGGTAATTTTTCTATTTCTGATATCAATAGAAAATATGTTCGAAAAAACCAAGTTGAGTTACTGAATATTGGTAAAGAAACATGGATTGATTGTGGAACTCCAGACTCATTGCTATCAGCATCACTGATGGCAAAAGAAGGTAAGTTAAACCCAAACCCATTCCGATAAATTATAGAAACCACAATACATAACATACCCACAGGATATAATATGAAGGTCGGGATTATTGGCGCTGGTATGGTTGGTGGTGCCATTGAACACTGCTTTGGTGAAGTTCATCAATTATTCATTCACGACCCTGCTAGAGGAACTGACCTAAATGACGTAATCGACAATGTCGACTTTGCATACATCGCAGTCCCAACACCGCCTCATCCAATTCATGGTGGCTGTGATACAAGAATCGTTGAAGAAATTTTAGATTCACTACCTGATGGATTCACCGCAGTAATCAAGAGTACTGTCATTCCAGGAACCACTGAACAATTCCACCACCGATATCCTCATCTAAAGATTGCATATTCACCAGAATTCTTGGTCGAGCGAAGAAGATTGGAAGACTTTGCTAATCAAGATATTCTTGTTTGCGGAACACACCATAAAGAGGTTGCAGAAATGGTCTTTAAACAACACAAAGATGCCGGCGTATTGCGCAATGAAAACCTGTTTCATGTCACGCCAACGCAGGCTGAGTTAATCAAATACACAAAGAATACCTTCTACGCTATGAAAGTAATTTTTGCTAATCAAATGTATGATATCTGCCATGCTTTGGATGAGGATTGGTACAAAATTAGAGAGGTAATAACCACTCCTCAAGAACAACCGATTGGTGAATCGCATCTAGATCCAATTTTTGGACTAAACCGAGGGTTTGGTGGCAAGTGCTTGCCTAAGGATTCACAGGCATTATCTGTACTTGCGGAATCACTGGATTGTAAATATAACTTGCTAGAAGCCATTCAAAATGACAATAAACAATTGCGAGAGATTCTTACTGGAAAGCCTAGTGATGTGACAACTAATGATGATTGAATTGCGGTGATATTGTGGATAAACAACAATTTTCTACAATCGCACCAAGAGGTACCATCAGAAGATTTGCCACTGCTGGGGCATTAAACACGTTATTTTTCTGGGTTCTCTGGGAGATTTTGCGGATATCCCCTGCATTGGAATTATTTTCTGAAACCGGTGTATGGGCCATAGCTTGGATAATTTCTTGTACCATAGCACACTTTACTCACAGGTACTTCACCTTCGATGGAAGAAAAGATGTGAGAACTACTATGCTTGGAGCATTTGTGGTTTATGCAATAGGTGGGGCTTTGTCTACTATCTTGTATGAATTGTTAGTTTCAAATCTCGATTTCCATATTCGTGTCATTTTCGTAATTAATACGTTGATTTGGGGACTTTTCACTTGGGCCAGTATGCGTTGGTTTGTGTTTGGATACGATAATTAAATCGGCACATTCAAATCATCTTGTAAAGTGAAACTTCCAGTTGTTTTCATGCGAGAAGTTATTGGCTAATGAGCAACACGGAGTATCATGCTGCCAGATACGATTCACAAGTTGTCACGAGAAGAGAGATTCTCATACGCTCGATTATTAGCCTTCATGGCTAGAGTCGATAATGAACTAACTGTTGATGAGATGGCTATGTTTGAACAGCGTCTTGGTACTGCATTACTATCACCAAAACAACGTGAGTTAATTCGACAAGCTCTGAAAACTCCCCCTCCACTGGATGAATGTCTATCTGGTCTGAGTGAAGAAGCCGGCCGACTTGCATTGAGAGATGCTGTTTTGATGGCGGCGGCAGATGGAACTGTCGACGATGATGAAAAAGAAGTGTTAGTGGAAATCAGTGCCCACCTTGGACTTCCAGATGCTGCTTTAGAACGATTATTGAAATGGACTGTTGAAGGATATAATTGGATGCAGTCCGGTTATGATATTTTGAATGATCTAGCGGAGTGAAACTTTTGTTTCCGGACATGGTTAATGGTTTGACCATTGAGGAACGCTTAGCACATGCACAATTGATGGTCACCGTAGCCTCTGTTGATGGAGAGTTAGTTCAAGAGGAACTTATTATGATTGAATCAATAATGGGTAAATCAATGCTTCATCCAGAAATGAGAGTTGATGTTAGAAATACATTAAATCATCCCTTAGAGATTGAAAAGTGTATGGAAATTTTATCGATAGCAGGACAAAAACTGGCATTGAGAGATGCTATTTTAGTCTCAGCGTGTGATGGCGAATATGACAAGAAAGAAATTCGAATCATCAAAAAAATCGCGCAAATTGCCGGAGTCAATACTGAAACACTATCGCAAATATACCAATGGGTAGAAGATTATTGGAGTGTTTATGACAGGTCGACTAATTTCTTGACAGAATAAAAGCGATTGTCCCCTTTTCCGGTAAATTATTCTCTAAATTAGGCGTTTTGTGTGATTTTTTTACTTCATTACAAATCCATTCTCCTATCCTTAGGAAAGACGATTGTTTATTACTGATAAGTGATTCGATTATAAACGAGCATTGGTGAAATAGATGGGAATTCATCCAAAGATTGGAATTACGGGACTACCAAGAAGTGGTAAATCTGCCGTAATGGAAAAGGTTCTAGAAATGTTGAGCGAAGAAAGAACCCAAGAAATCAAACTCAGGGGAAATCCAAGTGGTAAACCAATTATTGCTGGACTACGTACTGAACCAATCATCGAGAGTGGTGAAAGACTTGGCTACAAAGTGATTGACATAATTACTGGCGATGAAGGAGTTATTGCTCACAAAAATTTTGATTCAAGATTAAGAGTTCTTGGCTATGGTCTAGATTTAGAGGCGCTAGAAAAAGTTGCTATACCGGCGATTGAATATGCCAAGAATGAAAGTGAAGTTTTAGTCATTGATGAAATAGGAAAGTTCACTGTAGAAAGTGAGAAATTCGTAAATTGTGTTAGAGGTGCTTTGGAGATTGATAAACCAACTTTGCTAACACTACATAAGAAAAGTAGGCACCCGCTCCTTCAAGATATTCGTCGAAGAGATGACGGTAGAATCTTGGAAGTTACACCAGTTAACCGGGCATTACTACCTTACAAGATTCATAAACTAATGAGAGAAACATATTGATAGCCGTTTAGTTCATCACTAATATGCTTCTAGCAATACCATGGACGAGCCAAGTAAGGCAGCAAATCGCATCTTACTTGGCACCGGATTAGGTATGATTTTGATATGTGGCTTTGCTATCATTGAAGAACGTATGATTATTGAAAAATTAGGTATCGGGCACCTATTTTTGTTAACCGGGATAATCTGTTTAATTATGTCGAGGTTACTCAAATATGATGCATCATTTCTAGCGAATATTTTCCCCAATGAAACCGAAGCAGAATTAAAACAACGAGTTAACGATGAAGTAAATCAAATTACTCAAGATAACCGTATGGGGGACGCTTGGGCAGAATTAGAAAGTAAGGTTTTAGCTAATGAAATCGTTGAAGAGCAAGAGTAATTTTGTTGCGAATATTCAAGAATCTTCTGCTCTTCCAGTGAATTAGGCGATAATATGAGTGATGTCCCAGAAGGTTTGTACTACACCAAAGAACATGAATGGCTTAGGGTTGAAGGAGATACGATTACTATTGGAATTACTGACCATGCCCAAAACGCCCTTACTGATATTGTCTACATTGAACTACCAGAAAGTGGGATGATAGTCGAAGACATGGGTGAGTTCGCGGTTGTCGAATCGGTCAAATCCGCTTCGCCGATTTTTGCCCCACTGGCAGGAGAGATCATTGAAGTTAATGATGAATTAGAGGATGCTCCTGACCTCATGAATACCAGCCCATATGGAGATGGATGGATAATCAAAATGACCGTCAATAATATCGACCAAATAACCAGTTTGATGGATGCTGCTGCATACAAAGCTGAAATTGGCGAGTGACCAATTTGATATCTATTGATGAACATCTCGCATTTTATATCGATGGTTCTTGCCTTGAAAACAAGAATGTAACTGCTGATACGCCGGCTGCTTGGGGAATGGCAGTAGTTATTGGTGATAACGGACTTGGAAAAGGCAGTGGTGAAATTCTAGAAGAATCATGGGGATTTGTTATTTGTAACCCAGATGATGACGAGTTCATAGGAGCGGAAGTTGGCTCAAACAATACTGCTGAATTAACCGCATTTGCAATGGCATTACGTTGGCTATTAATCGATGGAAGTGAAAGAAACGCGATAATTTATACTGACTCGCAATATGCAGGGAACTTATCTACTGGAGCATGGCGGGCAAAGGCTAACAAAAGCCTAGTCAAATCTGTACAGGATTTGTGGAACGAAGTCAGTAAAATTCGTACAATCGAGTGGCGTCATGTAAGAGCACATCGTGGCCATCGATGGAATGAGCGAGCAGATCATCTTGCTAACCGTTGCGTTAACAAACAATTACCAATACCATTGTCGTTCTGGAAACCAGGTCAACGTTAGTTTAGCCTATCATCGAGCCATTGTCTGAGTTGTTTGGAATAGTCTGGGTTACGCAAACCATAATCAATTTGTGATTTTAGCCAAGATAACGGGTTTCCTGAATCATACCATTGATAGTCACTCAAATCTACTGCAATCAAGCCATCGCCAGTCATCCAATGCTTTTGCAATTCTATGGTTTGATATTCACCGAATTTGCTAACTGGGAATTTTGAAATGAGTAAATCCTTGCTGTCCTTGGTAAATACATATCTGCCACACAATACTTTGTTTGATGGAGCATCCTCAATGGCTGGTTTTTCAATTATCTGTGAAATTTTTTCTCCATCAAGTTCTATCACTCCGTAATTACTTACCTCGGTTTTAGGAACAGAATAAATTGCTGCACACGGCAAACCGGTCTTATTGAATGCTGAAATTAATTCACGAGAAGCATTCGATGGGGTAAAATTCTTCAAGCTTGAGAATTTATCGGTGATTATGTTGTCTCCAAGCAATACGAGATAAGGACCATCGATTTCATCAAGAGATTGAAGGATTGCGTGGCCCAGTCCAAGTGGTTCATGCTGAGTATGTATGAAGAATTTTATTGAATCATCCAAAGTGAAAAGTGTCTTGCTAATCTCTGGTTTGAGTAAATGATAATCCTCTTTACTCTCTAAGAAGGTCGAAAAATCTTTACTTGGGGAGGTGATTATGTGAATTCTAGTAACTTCTGCTATCATTGCCTCCCTTACCAAGTGTATGAATGCAGGCACATCGACGAGTGGTAGCGACTCTTTCGGCAAATAGGCGCTGGTCGGAAGCATCCTACTACCCAATCCTGCAGCAACTATTACTGCGTCATTAACAACTGTCATCGAGAATCCCAAAGGGTACAACCTTTCAAGCATAACCCATCATGGCGTTATCATGGCAACGGTTCCGGAGTGGCGTTTGATTACGGTCGCTGGCCTGGTAATGGTTGCACAAACGATGTTTGATTTGGCACCAGAAGGGCCTTGGGGCGCCAGTTCATTCACTAGAGGATTGATTGGTTTGAGTGGCCTATGTTGTTTGTATGTGGGTTGGTTTCGATTTACATTTAGGCAATCCGGGATTATTCCGTCAATAAATCGATGGCGGAAGCCAGAGAAAAGTTGGAAATTGGTTATGGTTTTCTCATTCGCTTGTATTTCATTGGTTTATCTGATAAATAATACAGATTTGAACGACATCCTTCCAGAAACCTCCGGTATGATTCTGTTGCTTGTTGCATCTCTATCGATGCTGAATGCAATTTATGTTGGTTTAGTTGTGTCAGGGCCCTTGAGCAAACCTGTCGAAGAAGAATAATCAATCGAGAAATCCTAATTCTTGATCGAGGGTTTCCAATGCTTCACTAAGTTCTGGTAAGGATTCTGGCTCTTCCATGGTACTAATATGCTGCTTTTTTGGAATCGATTTTGGCATATCGCCATTACCATCTAACCAGTTAATCCATTGATTAGATGAGCCTTTTCTTCTAGCCTCCATCAACTGCCAAAGCGGTTGTAAATCACATTCAAGAGAATGTAAATCGGTAAGCCTTGAAGCAAATTGTTCGATTGAAACATCCGACATTTTGATCAATAATTCACGCATTCTTGTTCTTACCAGTTCATCCCCATCTTGCCATAAAACCGGTAACAATTTTCTTGTATCATCTGGGAAGTTTTCAAAATAATCACGTAATGAAGGCACTAGATTCCTACGTACAATTGGCAAGTTGTGTTTACTCAATTCAACTAGATTGTCAGCCCACATCTCCATGTTTAGGAATCTCAAATCCGATGAGGTAGTACTAACGGCAGCAAGAACATCTGGATCATCATCATCCTTTAACTGCTGATAAAACGGTAATGCATCTTCTGATAATCTTCTAAACAATCTCGTCAAAACATCTGCCATTGCTCGACGAACCATTAAATCGTTTCTCGACATCAACAATTTTGCCAAATTGTGTCCGACCGTTCTGTTATGATCTATTGCCTTAGCGAGGCATCTAGCAATTTGAACGGCAACTTGGGAATCGGCATCAGTACTCATTCTAGTTAGAATATCAAATAGCCCTAGTGGCTCTATCAACTCAGGCCTCTCCATCAAAAGTCTAATCCATTCAATGAGTAGTCTGCGCCTGTCGACATTACCAACCTCTAACTCATTGAGCATCCATTTTGCTGCCTTAATTCCAAACTCGTGAGCGATAACGCCAGTCATTCTTGGGATGATTGCATCTGGATTCCAATCGACATTCTGAGGTCCTATATCTGGTTGAGTATGCCACGTACCTGGCCTCTCACCGATAGCAATGGACTCAAGCAAATGATACCCTTGGTGAATTGGTTGCCCCAAAGGCCCTATTGAAAGTCCGTTCAGCAAGGCAATACTCAACCACCATCTTGCCCCATCAGGAGCTTGCGGATCAAGTGCTTGAGCTAGCCAATCATTGTTTATTGAGAATATTAATCGGTCAGCGACCATGTCAGCACGCTTTTGTAGCCACTTCTTATGCACTTCATACGGGTCGTCGGTCAAATTCATACGATGGGGGACTACTAAATCGACTACTGTATTCAATTTATACTCGAACAATCCTCTATCTACATTTAACAATCCTAGCCCTTGTTCTATCAACTCTTGAGCCGAATTTGGCTCGATAACAGGAAATTCGGCATCTCTGATCGGTGGATGAGGAAGAGGCCATGATTGTGTGCCACGCTCTAAAGCTTCGACTAGTAATGTCGCCACTTTTTCAAACACAATCTGAGAAACCTCAGATCGGCTCTTGTTCATTTCAATCAACCTAAAATGCGGACTTAGATGTCAAGTTCAATATTCAGGTTTTGAATAAGTTCCTTGTATCTATTTCTGATGGTAACTTCTGTTACACCTGCAACTTCAGCTACCTCTCTTTGAGTTCTTCTCTTTCCGCACAGCACAGATGCGATGTAGATAATTGATGCTGCAATACCGGTTGGACCTCTACCGCTAGTCAATTCTTTTTCTTGAGCTGCCTTGATTAATTCGTAAGCCTTTGCTTCTACTTCTGCATCAAGACCAAGACCTGAACAGAATCTGGAAATATAATCTTCAGGACCTGTTGGCATAATCTTCATTTTTAATTCCCTTACCATGAAACGGTATGTTCTACCTATTTCTTTTCGTCCAGTACGAGATGCTTGACCAATTTCGTCTAGGGTCCTAGGAACGCCACATTGACGGCATGCAGCATACAATGATGCAGCGGCTACTCCCTCAATAGAACGTCCTCTTATCAATCTCTTGTCGACTGCTTTCTTGTAATTTACCGCAGCAGCTTCACGTACAGATTTAGGCAATTCTAGTCTGCTGGCCATTCGGTCCAATTCTGCTAGCGCCATTGCAAGATTTCTCTCGGTTGCATTTGAGACACGGCTTCGCTTTTGCCATTTTCTCATTCGATAAAATTGTGAACGGTATCTAGAATTAATGGTTTTACCAGAATAGTCCTTATTCTGCCAATCGATGTCCGTTGAGAGCCCTTTGTCGTGTAGCATAACAGTCATTGGGGCACCAGTTCTTGCTCTTTGATCACCTTGTTCCGGTGAGAACACTCGCCATTCTGCGCCCTGGTCAATCACATTGTCTTCTAACACAAGACCACAGTCGTCACAGACGACCTCACCTCGAGTTTCATCTCGAGTCAAATTTCTACTTCCGCAATCACTGCACTTTACAATATCTTCAACTTGTTGTTCATCCATTTGTCATTCCCCCCCTACAGAAAAATAGGGCAACACTCTTAACCCCTTATGCGAGGTTATATCAAACTTATGGCAGAATTAGTTTTATTTGCCATTCGGAAAAATTAGCTCCGTTGACAGAATTATTTACTCCCCGTCATATAGTTTATGACAAATTAAGGTGAATGGTTATACACATCACAAGCCTGCCCGAAATGATTGCCATGGGTGTTAGCGGCGGGGAGAAGAAAATCGGCCTAACACCGGGAAAACGTGTTTTATTCTTAACCAAGAATCTAGATTTAATCAAACAGCAGTTATATGATGGATTAAATCTTAAGATGGGTGATGTCAATCCCGATGACCTCTTAGACGACATCAATACAGATGTCATGACTCCTGCTTGGGTTTGTTTTGATCACAAACCTGCAGAGATTGCAAAAAATGCATATGCTGGATTGAAGCATAATGGGCTTAGGGTATTCAATGAAAACGCCTTAATTAACGGTGATTTTGAAGTGATAGTTTCTGGCCAAAGAAAGGGCACTGGCTCGAGTCGAGAGACGGCCGCACAATGTGAAAGGTGGGCTGGCATACGTATTGTAATAGCTGCATCCTTTGCTCCAATCCATGAGAGAAATAACATAAATCTTGGACAATTGATGGGCGATTATGCAATGTTAGAGAGATTGCAAAATGGTGAGCAATTGTCATTATCTGAGTTTACTGACAAATATGATGAAGTAACAAAGATAATTATTCAGAAAGGTGGCTTATTCCCGTTTGCTAAGGCACTAAAAAATGATGAAATTTCACTTCCAGCAATTGATACTGGCCAAAAACCAATGACAATGGCTGAGAAAATTATTGCTAGGAATCTTGTTGGACAACAGCCTGGGCAATGTGTGAAACCAGATGATCCCGTAATTGCTCAAGTTCAGGGTGGTTATTCACACGAATTTACCACTGCACAAGTTCATACATTCTTGATAGAAGAATATGGCGAAGATTACCAATTACCAAATCCAAGTAAATTCGCTGTCTTCGAAGACCATTTGCTATATGCACACCACAACCCTAAATTTGTTCCATTCATGGATAAGGTCCAAACTTTGCGAGATTTACAAAAAGAATTCCAACAGCATGCGAGAGTGAGAGATTATTCAGCTATCGATGGCGTCTCGCCCGGAATCTGTCATCAAGTTGCGCGCGAAGAGTTCATCGAAATAGGTGATTTTGTTCAAGCTACCGACTCTCATACTTGCATGGGTGGGGCTTCAAACGCATTGACATGGGGGGTTGGTGCGACTGAATATTCTAACCTAATCAGTGCTGGTTTTACCTTCGTCAAAGTTCCAGAATCAAT
>MDSV01059861.1_pt1 | contig 16634 bp, 13 predicted proteins | sample 810851 | NCBI WGS metagenome assembly MDSV01 (sample SAMN05326640, study PRJNA326480) | marine metagenome | isolation source: seawater | place: Atlantic Ocean: North East | collected 2012 | reverse complement strand
TAAACCTATAAGTAAAAACACTAATTTTTACAGTTTATTAAAAAATTCCAAAGGCGAAGAGATATTATTGACAAAAAGTAATAAAAAAGAGGTTATTGTTAGAACTTCAAGTTCTTTAAGAACTTTACAATATAAAGCATGGGTAGACTCTAGAAGAGAATTAGTAAAAAAATATTCAAATGAACAGCTAGGATATATTCACATTAGAGGGATGAATTCTACAAGTTTTGAAAGTTTTGAACGCGAGTTGAAAGCTAGTGGATATGGCAAAAAAGGTATTGTAATTGATGTTCGATATAATGGTGGAGGATGGACTACTGATCGTTTAATGGCTGTTTTAAATGTAAGCCAACATGCGTATACAATTCCTCGAGGAGCAGCTAATAATCTAAAGAAAGAGAACAAAAAGTTTCAAGGAAATTATCCTTTTAATGAGAGAGCAATTTTATCAGTTAACACCAAACCTACTGTGGCTTTGTGTAACGAGAATAGTTACTCTAATGCAGAAATATTTTCGCATGCCTATAAAAATTTAGGGCTAGGTAAATTAGTAGGCCAACCTACTTTTGGTGCAGTTATTTCTACCGGAAGCTTTAGATTATCAAAAGGCTACGTACGTATGCCATTTCGAGCATGGTATGTCAAAAAATCTGGATTAAATATGGAAAATGATGCTCCTGCGGTACCTGACTTTTTGGTGAAAAACACACCAGGATGGGGTGCAAGAGGTGAAGATGCTCAATTGCAAAAAGCAGTTGATGTTTTACTAAATGAAATTAAATAATGCCGGAGAGACAGACCGTCACATATGTCCATAACCTACTACCTTAAAATTTAACATCATGAATATCTTTGGAATAGATCTAAAAATTGATAATAACAACTACTCTTCTTTTAGTGGTTGGTTTATTTCTAAACATAACATTAACCAAAATCAAATAGATTCATTGATTAATTTTTTGAACGATAATAATCAAAATCTAAATTTAAAATCTTTTGACTCAGTGGGTGAAGATTTAGAAGATTATTGTAATGATTTTGAATACTTTGATTTGGGGAAAATTGGACTGGCACACAATTTTGGACATTAATGGGAGATGAAATTAATGAAATGAAATAAGAGATTTATTTAGAGACGATTAATATTTAGTTTAAACCTTTTAAATAATTTTAAATAGTTATATTCAATATTTTATTGTAAATAATTCATCCAAATAATTGACATTGATTGAAGAAAAAAAGTTTGTTTTTAAGAGAATTTCTATTACTGTTACAAAAGATATTCAGTTTCTGTTTCGTGTAGTATTCAATGCTAATGTTTCTTTAAATGAGATTAAAAATAAACATGAAAATTGTCATGGCCATGAAAAATATATTGGATACATAGCCTATGATTCTGAAACCTTAGAACCTGCAGCATATTATTCAGTATACCCAGGGCATTTAAAATATTTAAATAAAATTATTTTAGTTGCTCAATCCGGGGACACGATGACAAATCCAAAATATCAAAAAAAAGGGCTTTTTGTTAAACTAGCAAATTTAACATTTGATTTATGTAATAATATAGGGATTGAAATAATTACGGGAATTCCAAATAATAATTCCTCTCATGGTTTTTTAAAGTATTTAGATTTTATTGAGCAAAGCAGGTTTAAATATTTATCACTATTAGAAAATAAATTTGAGTTTTATAGAATTACATCAAAGTTTGACTTCACACGAAAATTACATTTTAAATTTTTAAAATTTACATTTTCAATATTTTTTAAACGAGGCCTGCAAATTGAAAATTCAAATTATAAAGAAAAAAACCTTGCATTCATGATTCATGACGATGTATTTTTTAAGGCTAAAGAAAAAGAAAGTAACTTATTTATCTCAAGAAAAGAATCACATATATGGATTAAAATTCATGATAACCATATATCAATTGCTGATATTTTATTTAAAAATGAAAAAGATTTAATACATATTATAGGAATAATTAAGTTGATTATTTTCATCACTGGTTACAGATTTTTAGATTTTGAGGCTTTACCCAATTCTTATTTAATTAAAAAATTAATCCCATATGCTAATAATATTACTGAAAGTAATACTCTTATAATAAGGAATTCTTCCAAAATTGTCCCATCAAATAAAATTTCTTTTTTAATATGCGACCGAGATTCATTTTAGAAAGATTATATAATTTATTTTTTGAAATAAAAAATGAATGGGAAATTGGAATTATTCCAAAGAATTTAGAAAACATAATTTTTAAGGCTGAGAAAATAAAAGAAATAAAGTGGTTTAAAAGTCCTAATTATGAGTTTTGGGCTGATCCATTTGGATTAAAATTAGGGAATCTATATTATATTTTTTATGAGGCTTTTAATAAGAAAAAAAGATATGGAAGAATTAATTGTATGATATTAGATATAAACTTAAAGATCATTGAAAATAGAACAATAATTGATGAAGGACTTCATATGTCATTTCCCCAAGTTTTTCATTATAATTCAAAATATTTTATTTTGCCCGAAACACTTTCAAAAAATAAGTTGAGTTTATACGTCTGTGAATTTTTTCCTTGGAAGTGGGTAAAGAAAGTTGATTTATTAGATGAACAATGCTATGATAGTTTATTATTTCAATATAATCAATATTGGTATCTTTTTTATTCTAAGGTTGCAAAGAAACCTAATCTATATTTAAAAAGGAACAAGCATCTTACAAAAGGATGGAAGTATTGTCAGGATTATTTAATTAGTAATAGTTCTAAAGAATCTCGAAATGCTGGTCAAATTTTTCAGTTTGATAGTAAATTGTACAGACCAAGTCAGGACTGTTCTAGAGTTTATGGAGAAAAAATTAGAATTAATCAAATAAATGAAATTATCCCAGAAAATTATTCAGAAATTTTTATTAGAGAATTGAAATCTGAGTTTTTTAAAGATAGGGATAATAAACACCACACAATAAATAAATGTGGAGATATAACTTTAATTGATAGGAATAGAAAAAAAATTTTTGCTAAAAGTATTATCACTATACTTAAACAAATTTCCTCCAAAATTCAAAATTATAACCATAAATTTTCTGGATAAACTCCATTTTCAATATGTTTATGTAAAGCTTTTAACTATTTCTGAATATTTTTAGATTAAACTCTGTCTTATTTCGCTTATTTAATTATCAACAACATATTAAATAGTGGAGCCAAAGGGACAGATCTCGAACTCTTTTAGATCTGATTTAAAAATAACTATTCGTTTAATTATTATATTTAACCGAATCCTAAAATAAAGCTATAAGCTAAAAAATTAATTATGAAAATTATTCTTAAAACTTTATTGTTATTCCCAATATACATTTCAAGTCAATATACATACATTGATAAAGAATTTGAAAAGGCTTTAGTTGAATTAAATATAGATAGTGTTATTGATGGGAAAATAAGTAATAAAAAAGCATTAAATGTTGAAGTATTAAACTTTGAAGATATTAACGCAACTGTAACAAATTTTAAAGGTATTTCTGCTTTTAAAAATCTAAGAGAGCTTATTTGTTATCCATTCCAGGGTGTTGAACATTTAGATCTGAGCCAAAATATTGAATTGAGGAGATTAAGCATTCATGGAAATAACTTAGATTCATTAGTTCTTACCAAGAATATTAATCTAGAATGGTTACAGTTTTCAAAAAGTAATATTCATTATTTAGATATTAAAAATTGCTTAAATCTAAAAGAAATTCATGGTCATTCATCTAAGTTACGTACTTTAAATGTCAAGAATAATTTTTCATTGCAAAAACTAGATTGTTCCAATAATCTTTTAGAAAAATTAGATTTAGGTGAACACCCAGATTTATGGGAATTAATTATTCAGTTTAATAAAATTTCTTCATTAGATATTTCAAAATGTGAAAAATTAGAAAGTTTAAGGGCATCTAACAACTTCCTTAATGAAATAGATTTATCTAAAAATAAAAAGTTAAGATGGCTACAACTTCAAAATAATGATTTAAAAAAAATAAATATTGAGAATAATCAAGAATTAAATAATTTTAATTTTAATAATAATGACATAAGTTTTATTGATATTTCAAAAAATAAAAATCTGTCATATATTGGATGTTCTGGAAATGAAAAACTGAATTGCGATTTGTTAAAAGAAAAATTAAAAAAACAATAATTTATGGTTTTTTCTTTTAACAAGAAAATCACTAAGTGGACCAAAAGGGACAGATCTCGAACTCTTTTCGATCTGATTTGAAAAGACTTATTCGTTTTTTTATAAATTATTTATAACACAATATAGTAGAAACAAATGGAACCTGCAGAAATCGAACAAAACGTTAATAAAATTAAAGAATTACTAAAAAGTGAAGATTTTGATGTGGTTAATACTGGATTAGAGTTATTACAAGAATTAGATGCAACCGAAGTTTATGAAAAACTATTAGAAGGTTGTGGGGTAACCGAAGAAGGTAATTTAGTTAATGAGAAAAAAGAAATTAGTGATTATTTGGTGTGTTTTCTATCAAGTATCTCTAATGGTAAAACAGCTAAAGAAATTATAACAGGGATAGCAAATAACCATACTGAAATAAAACTACACTCTCATAACAAAATAAAAGAGCAAATAGATAAGCTGGCTAGTATCAGCAACATACATATTCATTTGCAAAATTTTGAAGATTATAAATCATTTATATTAACAGATTCTGAACCTATTTCAGAAGAAAAATTTACAACTTCTAAAGATTTTGTTGAGGCCGTTAAATCCGAGTTTAAAAAAACAAAATATTTTTATGTCCAAATAAAAATTGGAAGTTATGGATACATAACTATTGAGAAAGGGGTTGGAACAAAGTGGGGTAAAGATTATGAGTTAGAGGCTAAGTCTTACTATGATAAGGTTGAAATTAATTATACAGGAAATTTAGAAAATTTATTGATTTTATTAAGTACGTTGGAAATTGATGGAATTGGTGGTGAAGGATATAACGGTAATAATATAGGTACTTTACTTTATGAAATTATTGACAAATCATGGATTGATGTTGAGGAAATTGGGGATATAAAATGGTTTTATGATTCAATAGAAACGGAACTTAGCGATGAAGAAGAAAATGATATTAGTTTTAATGAATTATATTTAGACTGTTATGACTATGATGAAAGAAAAAATTACATAGAAAAGGGCGGATTAAGGTATATTAAAGTATTTCTTGATAATAAATCTATAACATACGAAACCCCTTTATAAATTTTGTGGAGCAAAAGGGACAAATCTCGAACTTTTTTTGCTATGATTTGAAAAGACTTATTCTCTTTAATTACAAATTTTAATATTAACTTAACAAACCATAAACCGAAATATCCAAATATTAATTTTTTAAAAATGTGTTTGTCAATATTTAAATATTTCACATGAAGTGCTAAACAATCTATTCCCTTGGTACATAAATGAATTAGATACACTTTGTAATGGCATTGATAGTTTATACATAGGGATAATTGCTAGTGTTTTTATTATTGTATTATATTTTCTTTTTCGTTCATTTAGAAAATTAATATCAAATTTTGATAATTCCTTTTTTGAATATGTAGTTATTATATTTTGTAGTTCTCAAAACATAAAAAGTATCTCTTATTTGTTTTTTGTATACATAATTGAAACATCGACATTATTAAATTATCACTTTACTGAACTTTTTTTTTACTGGACTTTAGCAAATCATATAATCCTTTTAATTGCAGAAATTTTATTAAAAAGAATTCTAGTTAACAGTGAAGACACTGGTTTTTCATATCTGTTAAAGTATACAAAAGTTTACATTCTAACTGATTTAATTATATCAGTTTTCGGTTCATTTGCTCTATTATCATTATTTTTAGTAATCCCTCACAGAATTTTACCAATTTCTTTTGCTTACATTTTATGGGCATTTCATTGGATATATATTACATTAAAAGAACTAAGTAACATATCAAGGAAAATTAAACTAAAGGAATATATCTCCAAAAAACTAATTAAAAATCAAAATCCTACCTTTTGGGATTTCACGAGCATTGAATATATAAATAATGGCACCACCAACACTTTATATTCAAAACTAAAATTTATCATTTGGTCTTCACTAATTTTTTTGAGCTTTACAAATTCAGACTTAATCATAATAGAAATAAAATTTATCATAAGTATTTTTTATATCTATTTTATTCTGGTTAATGTTTATAAATTAAGTGATTTCAAAAACTTAGATTCTAATAAAATTATTTCTAAAAATCTTATAGACAGTCACAAATATATTTATATAGATTATTTTCTTATTAGTACAGTAATATACATTATATACCAAACATACTTTTTAGTTTTTGATAGTACAGTAAATTTTATTATTCTAGTAACAATAAGTCTTTATTTGTGCAAAGATTTATATGGATATATCGTATCATGGTTTTTCAATAAGTGGCTATCAAAAACAATTAATTCAGAAAAAATAAATTTATTATTTGTTTCAGATTATATCACAAAAACAAACTTAAGAAAACTTTCAAATTCAATAATTAAAAATATGGGTGTTATCCCTTACAATAATTGTAATGCATTTATTTATAATAACAGTAAAATTGAATTATCAAATGATGGAAGGATTTATAGAATTGAAGAAAGTGTAAATGAATCAAGACATTATATTATTATTAATAACAATGATCATACAACTAAATCAGTTCATTATATGAGAGATGTATTTTTAATAGGTAATATGCTAAGAAACACTTTAGCAACATTTGATATTTTTAATGGAGATATATTTCAAAATGAAGATTTGGACTTTCTAGCTGAAACAGGATGGCGCTCAACTAGTGAAATGTGGCAATACTTTGAATCCAGAAAAATTGGCGTAGTAGAAATTGTAGAAAATCCTCAAAATAATATAAAAATAAAGAAAAAAGTAAGTGATATCGAAATAGAATTCATGCTTAGTATGTGCGATGAAAAAAAAATTGAAATAGATAATTTAAAAGGAGTATTTGAAAATCTAACATATGAAAACCATAAAATAAATGATCTACTTTTCACCCATTTAGAGTCAGAAAACAAAGAACTTATCTCTTTTATAAATGAGGAAATGAAATATTCATTATTTGAAATCTCTCTGCTTTATAGACAATTTTTCGAACTTAGCGATTTAGCTTCTAAATTCATGGCACTAATTGATATTGCAGAGTGCATTCTAATGTATATGCTTGGTATTGTTACAGCCAAAGACGTACACAATAATTTTTATTGGAATAATTTCGAAGAAAATAATTTAAAAAATATTTCATTTGGAGGAGCTATTAGATTATTAGAAACATGGACCAATGAAAACAAAGAAATTAATCCAGTGCATGATAAACTACAAAAAGAATTATTAAGTAAATTTAAAAACAAAGAAATACTTAAAAAACTAGCAGTATTAGTTAAGAACAGTCTTTCTGTTGGTGATGGTTCAATTAAAACTTATAAAACAAATCTTTCAATCTTTTATTTTTTATCGGCAATTCGAAATAAAACTAGAGGACATGGTGCACCCACCAAAGCTAGTTTTGAGTTGGTAAACCTTACTTTTCAACTTGTTACCATGATGTTTTATATTTTTAACAAAATCCCTGGTAGATTGTATTGTATAACATCTTTCGAAGGTGTTAAATTTAATATTGATTTAAATTATGGTCCATGTCCTAGAATATTTCATGTCTCAGAAGACACTGTAAACATACATGACAGTTCTGAAATAGTCAAGGAGAAAAAAGATAGAAATGAATTTTTTGAAAAATGCAAAGCTCCATCTAATTTTAATGAGCCCATTTGGTGCTTTGAAAATAAAGGTAAGTTTGATTTTTTCAGTATTGGAGAAATTGTAAAGATAAATGAAGGAAGAACGTATTTACTTTCTTCAAAGGAGAAAAACAAATCAATATTTGTATCACATTCAACAGGCGATATTATAAAACCTAGTTACAAGAAATTTTATAATTAAAATCTTCTCTTTTTCAATTAAAGTCTTTTTCAACGAAAGAATGACTGAGTGGAGCCGGAGGGACAGATCTCGAACTCTTTTCGCTCCGATTTGAAAAGACTTATTCTTTAATTACTATTTTTTCAATTAAAGATTTGTTTTAAGTAGAAATATTTACAAATAAAATCCCTTTCTCATTGAAAGATTCATTTATAGTGAATTGTTTTAAAGTTAATTGATGACTTTTTAATTAAACATTAATTGAACAATAATTTATTAACTCAATACTCTTAGTGTAATAATGAATTATTATTAGTAATCTCTTTTCTATGATGTCTGGTAATAAATATCTTTTTTATTAAATCTAATTTGTAATAGGTTAATATATACCTTCAATCTTTTTATTACTTTTAATATAAAACACATTAGTAATATATGAAAATTTTAAGATTTTTAAATAATGGTAAAGCTGAAGTAGGAGTTTTAATAAATAATGAAATTTTATCAATTTCTAATTTTTTATCTAAAAAATTTGAAGGAAATTTCAATCATTTTTTAAATAGTTGGGATATAATACAGGACGAATTAAATAATTTTATTAAAACTAATTCAGAAACTATAAATTTTAAAAACACTCAACTACTTCCACCTGTTTCAAACCCAGAAAAGTTTTTAGCTATTGGTATGAATTATAAAAAGCACAGAGCTGAAGCAATTGATGCAGGAATTAAACCGCCCAGAAATCAAATGTGGTTCACCAAGCAAAATAGTTGCATTAATTCTCCGTTTGGGAATGTAATAAAGCCTGACTCAACAATGATGCTTGACTATGAAGTTGAATTAGCATTTATAGTTAAAAAAAAATGTAAAAATATAAAAGCATCCGATGCCAAAGAATTTATTTTTGGATTCTTGATTTGTAATGATTTTAGTATGAGAGATTGGCAATTACATAATATGCCTGAAAGAATTGAACTTATGATAGCTAAATCTTATGATTCTCATGGCCCAATTGGACCATGGATTGTAACTAGTGATGAAATTTCTGATCCCCACAACTTAAATATTAAATGTTATGTTAATGGAGAACTCAAACAATCAAGTAATACGAGTGATATGATTTGGAATTGCTATGAACAATTAGAATATTTATCTTCAGCTATGACTTTAAACCCTGGTGATATTATAACAACCGGAACACCTCCAGGTTCTGGATTCAGCCCAAGGGGATCTGAAGGTAAATCTGATAAAAACAGAAAAGGAAACTTCTTTTTGGAAGAAAATGATGTAGTTAAATGTGAAATTGATTCAATTGGTTCCATTGAAAACAAAATTGTAATAAAATCTTAATTGAGTAAGGTTTTTGGAAATATGAGCAATTTAGGATTAACTACGAACTTGTTAATCTCTCATGCTGAAAACTTTCATTCTAAAACTGAAGTAATAAGTTTTAATGAAAAAGGTGAAAGACTAATTTCTAATTGGTTGAATGTAGGATTAAGAGCTAAAAAATTGGCAAGTGCATTTGAAAAATTAAATCTTAGCAACGGAGATGTAATTGGGACTATTGCCTATAATTCAAAATTTCATTTAGAACTCCTTTATGCGATTTCTGGTTTTGGAGGAATTGCACATACTATTAACCCGAGGCTTTTTCCAGATGAAATTGTTTACATAATAAATGATGCAAAAGATAAAGTTTTATTTGTTGATTCAGCTTACATTGGAATTTTAATTGGTCATAAGCATTTATTTAAAAACGTTGAGAAAATTTATATTATTGGACCAAAAAAAAATGAAATTGCAGCTAAACTTAATGGATTTGAATTTCTTGAGGATTTAATTTTAACAGGTGATTATGATTATGTATGGCCAGAACTTAATGATGAATCGGCAGCTGTTTTGTGCTATACTTCTGGCACATCAGGAAATCCTAAGGGGGTTTTATATTCTCATAAATCAATTGTTATTAATGCTAATATTTTATCTCTACCAGATTGTCTTTGTATAGGATCAAAGGAAGTTTTAATGCCTGTAACTCCAATGTATCATGTTAATGCATGGGGAACAACCTATGCTTCATCGATGGTCGGAACTAAATTAATTTTGCCTGGACCAAACATAGATGGAAAAAGCTTAATTAATATCATAAATGAAGAAAAGGTTTCAATTTCTGTTGGAATTCCAACGATTTGGGAAGAAGTTTATGATGTGTTAGAAAAAGAAAAATTAAAAGTGGAATCCGTGAAAAGAATTTTGGTAGGAGGTGCAGCTATTTCAAATGAACTAGTTGAAAATTTTTATAAAAAATTTGAAGTAAATTTAATTACTGCATGGGGAATGACTGAAACAAGTCCATTATTGACAACTTATATAAATCAAGAAATTAGCGATTTAGATCAAAATATAGCAAGTGTAGGTAAGCCTAACTGGGCAACCAATATCAAAATAGTAGATGATGATGGAAAAATAGTTAATGATCAAAAACATAATCGTGGAAGATTACTAGTAAGAGGCCCAAACATAATAAAGAAATATTTCAATAGCGAAGAAAATATTACAGACTCAGAAAATTGGTTTGATACTAACGATATAGGTAAATTTAATATTGATGGAAATTTAATATTATTAGATAGAAGAAAAGATTTGATAAAATCAGGTGGAGAATGGATCAGCTCCGTTGAATTAGAAGAAATTGCAAGAAATCATCCAATGATTCATAATGCTGCTGTTATTGGAGTTACACATAAAAAATGGTCTGAAAGACCTGTTATCATAGTTGAATTGGTAAAAGAAACTCATCCAAATGAAGGAGAAATTTTAGCATATTTTAAAGGAAAAGTAGTGAAATGGCAAATCCCAGATGCAGTAATTTTTGTTGACGAAATTCCCTTGTCTTCAACTGGTAAACCATTAAAAAAAGTTTTAAAAAATAAATACATTAATTATTTAACAAGTAAATAAATGGAAAATAATTTTGACGTAATTATAGTTGGTTGTGGCCCTACTGGAGCTATAGCATCACTAACTTTATCAAATATGGGTCTAAAGGTTGCTTTAATTGAAAAAAATGCAAAGCCTTATCCTCTTCCAAGAGCTATTGCTCTCAACGGTTTTTCTATGAATATTATTAAAGATATTCTTGAAGAAAAATGGGCAGAATTTAATTATACTCCTGCTGTTGAAGTGGGCTATGTTTTGAGCAAAGAGAAAATGGACGAACCGTTTGGGAAGATGCAACCTCCTCTAATAGATAAGAAGTTATTAGACTTAGATGATTATGGATTTCTAAATTTCTTTAACCAACCTCAACTTGAAGAATTATTGAGAATCAAAATAACTGAAAAAGATAATATAACCACTTTTTTTAATCATAATGCATTGGTAATGTGGGAATCATCAAACCAAAATCATATTAAGATTGAAGATTTAAAAAATGGAAACACAAAAGAATTAACTTCGAAATATTTAATTGGTGCAGATGGTGGAGGAAGTTTTGTGAGAAAACAAATTGGAGCAAATCTAAAAACTTTAGGAAAAGCAGTCCATTTTCTTGTTGTTGACATTAGTGCACCCAGACATGCGCTAAAAGAAGGAAAGAGATTTGATGCTGGTGGTCATCAGATCATAGATCCAAAAGGGAAAAGACCAACAACATTTTTGATTTGTGAAGGAAAAAATCATGGAAATTATAAGAAACATTTACGATTTGAGTTTGCTTTAAACCAAGATGATGATCATAGCAAAATTCAATCTCCAGAATCAATTAAAGAATTAATTAGCCCCTACCTTGACATAAATAAATTAAAAATAGATAGATCAACAGTTTATAAATTTAACTCTCTTATTTCAACAAAATGGAAGGTTAATAATGTTTTTACAGTTGGAGATGCAACACACCAAACCTCACCATTTATTGGGCAAGGTCTAAATATGGGTATAAGAAATACATTTAACTTAACTTCCAAAATTGAATTAGTTGAAAAGAAAATTTCGAAAGCAAAGATTCTTGAAAATTATCAAACAGAATGTTACCCAGATTCTGAATTTATAATAAAACAATCTCTATTTATGGGAAAAATGTTATTTAATATTAAACCTCATATAAATCTTTTAAGATCAATTGTTCATTTTTTTAATGGTAAAAGAGGAAAACCTCTTGATTTATTTCCAGCTTTTGTACCAAAGACTATAACAGTTCCAAATGGTTTTAATCCTAAAAAATCCAGTCAAAGTGGATATCCAATGTATAATTATATTAATGAACACGGAAATCCAAAGTCTTTGAGAACTTTTTACAGCAATAAATATAGAATTTTATGTAACAAAAGTGCTGAAAAAATAACAGATGAGATTACTAAGATTACAGAAATTTTAAGACCTCTTTTAATTGTTTTAAGTGATGGTAAAAATGACGAGAAAACTAAAGACCTTTTTCTTGTATGTTCTCAAAGAAAAGAAGATCAATTAATGCACAAAAAATTATTTAAAAAAGCAGATTATGTCTTAATGGCACCAGGATATACTATGCTTGGCACATATTTTTTTGGGGATGAAAAGAAAATTATAAAAGATTATTTATCAAGATTTATATTAAATTAATTTTTTTTCAACATCATTAATAAAGTCTACACATGCATATGCAACATTTTCTGGTCTTTCAATATGTGTCCAGTGTAAAGATTTTGAAACTATTACAAATCTTTTAAATCTGCCCTCTTTTTTTGTTTGTAATGTAGAGTACATTCCATTTCTATGGCTAACAACAAACTTTTTATAATTTTCTACCCATATTGGATTAGTTCTATCTTGAAATTCACCATTTGGATAAAGATCTTCTACTTCACCTGCCCAAAAATTCCATTTTCCCCAGTAAGGTTGATCACCAGTATGATTTGAAACAAAACCAAAGTCTTCAGGCAAATTTGCAAAACTATAAGTTGGAAATCTGAGTCTAAATAATTTAAAAATACCTGATACTTTTCTGAATCCGAGCAATCCAGAAATTTTTTTTGAAAATGAAAGCTTTTTAGCTCCTTTTATATTTTTCGCTAAAATCATTTCGTCAGATCCCTGAAATTGCATCATTGGAAAATCAGTATCAATTATACAAAATCCTCTTGATCTATCAGTTCTCCTTTTACCTTCATCTAAAAAATCTGTTTGTCTAAACATTTGTCTGGTTAGTTTAAAAAATTTCTTTGATTGATTAGGCATATTTTGAATAGCTAACCATCTTGATCTAATATCTGAATCCAAATTTAAGTTGTGAGCATCAATTGCGAAAGACGGTGAAATAAAACCAAATGGTACTCCTCCTTTGATAGCATTACTAAGTAATTTTTGGAAAACTTTTGTTGCCATAATTCTGTGAGGGGGACCTAAAAAAATTCCTTTTTTTGTTAGGTTCATCCATTCCTCTTTAAAGTTTATCCAACCTTGCGAGCCTCTAGAATAAGAAATTGCCATTTCTGGAAACTCTGCAAGCATATTGTCCATAATTATACATCCTCTATCGTGTCCAATAAAATGAGCTTTAGTAATTTTTAATCCATCAATTAGGATAGATCTTAAAGTATATGCACAATTTTCAAGGTCAAATCTTGGATCAATAAATTTTATTCCCTTCATTTTCACAGTTTTATTGGGTGGAATAAAACCATCATATTTTGAAGTTAATGTCTTACTTAGTTTAATCTCTGTGTATTCTTCAAGAAAAGGTACATTAATGATAATAAATTTGAATTTTTTTCCGTCTTGATGATTAACCATACTTGCTACCAACCATCTAGAGTCTGCCAAACTATCCTCAAAGACTCCCATCATTACAATTACTGGGATACCGGTTGGATTTCCAGCAGTTGCAACACGATGATAATGGTCACCAACATTAATATATGTTACTTCAAAAGAAACACCATATGTTTCAGGTATTTTATAATCATTGAAATTCATTTTATAGACCTAATTTTATCCACTAGAGTTTTAACATGACTTAAATCTCTACTTATTAGTGAATGTCTTGTTTCTTTATCAAAATCATTATAAAAACTGGTTACAGCTGGGCCATCTAAATTTCTTATTCCAGAATCTTTAACTGTAGGTCCCCATTGATTATGTCCATTAGGACCTAACCCTTTTAAACTATGAATCCTTTGTCCAAAAGAACGTGTAATTCTATCGCCATCTGACATATGTTCGTGGACATGTCCATAGGGATCATGCCAGTAATCGTAAATATGTGAACCTAGAACATGCCTTCCTACTCCCCATGCAATTTCATATCTTTCATTTTTAAATTCTGCTTTAGTTTTCAATTGCATATGGCCTTTCCATACATCATCTAGACTAGAAACTTCATAAGAAACATGACTTAGTTGAGGATTTATTTTTTCCCCATCTGGAGCCATTCTTTTGTCCAAATTAGAAAGTATAAAAAAAGTATGGTGATCAGTTGGAGTTTCACCTAAATCGCATCTAAAAAAAGCAGCATAAGTAGGTAACCCTTCAGCGAAAGTCCCAGGATAAATAGGTGATGGACCTGCTTTCTTAAGCATTTCAAACATTTGAGGATTTATTGAGTGCCCTTCAGCTGATTTAGGAGTCTCAAAAATAGCACTATCAGTGGGTATTATTCCAAAAGTTTTCATCATAAATTCCATCATTTTATGGTGTAAACCGACTGGGGCAGCAATAACCACATGACCAATTTTTAAAATTTCTGGGGGTCCGGGATGAATTGTATTTGAGCCATCTGCTTCTCTATTCCCAGAAATATCTTGTAATTTATTCGATGGTCTTCTATATTCCTTTTTATTTCCATAATTATATTCTACTCTTTCTCTAAGAGATTGAATTTTATCAATTTTTCTTCCATGTACTGCTTCTACTAAAAAACCACAAATAGGATCAATAAAAGATACTCTTTTTCCTCCTGAAATTTCGCCTTCTATCCCTGGAATTTTGTGAGGTTTGGTACATCCATCTATATTTTTATGTAAAGCTGATAAGTCTGATTCTTGACCCATTTTCATAGCAAAACCTAGGAATTTTGCAGGTCCTTTATGAACTACGTGACAAAATCCATCACCACCTAACCCCCTAGAATATATAGAGTCTTTGCTTTCAAAAATAATTTTGAATCCAAAATCAATTAACCATCTTTTGTACATTTTTAAGTCAGGAACAGAAAATCTCACATAGGCTACATCACTAGCTTTAGATATAGGGTTTATATTTGGTAAAGACTCTGATCCTTCCAAGTGTGTCTCTACTCCTCTATCAATTGCTTCAAATAAATCTAAATCTTTTTCAACAAATTTTTTCATTTTTAATTTTTATATACTAAAATTTTATCTTTTATTTCTTTAACATTAAGTCCTGCTAAATTTGCTCCAAGACATGGCCCAAATTTACATTCACCTGATAAAGGATCAAATAATGCAAAATGGTTTAAACATTGTAATTGTTTTTTCTTCTTTTCCCATAAAAAATCTACATCATTTACAAGTGGTCTGCCATCGTGAGGGCAAATATTAACCCAAGCTCTAATACTTTTTTTATAGCAAATAACAATTATTTTTAAATTATCTTTATTTTTAGGATAATCAAAAATCATTGTTTTGTTTTTTTTCAAATCATTTGATTCTATTTCTATCAGAATGTTTTCCATTACTCATTCAAAATATTGAATATTTCCAGGACATGGTACTCTGAAAATATTTAACTGAGTAGCTAAGCCTATGTAATGACTCATTACTAAAACTAATTCAACAATTCCTTTTTCAGATCCGATCTCAGAAATTAAGTTTTCATAAAGATCATCAGAAATTCTGTAATTAGTTAAATATTCATTTGATAGTTGATAAGCTATTTCTATTTTTTTTCCATTTGAATTTTTTTCAAATTTTGGAATTTTATTATTAAATATTGAATCAATAATATGTTTTGGAACTCCTTTAGAAATAGCTATTTTACTATGAGCCCAAAATTCGACGTTACATCTAAAATGAACAGCAATACAACAAATTACTATTTCTTTCATTTGATCAGAAACACTATTGGTATTTTCTCTGATTGCAATTCCAATATTATCTAATTTTTCTGCCATTTCAAGATCAGTATACATCCATGCATTAAACGGACCGGGCAAAGAACCATCAGATAATGTTCCAATTCCTCTTTTGGAGTTAAGAATGGATTGAAATACAACTTTTAAGGCTGAACTAATATCCTTTATAGACTTATGCTTTAGTCTTGATTTTTGACTTTGCTTCAGTCCTATAGAATCCCATTTATTCATTTTGAAATAACTTTTTTTAATAAATATAACTAAGAATTAAATTTCGTTTGGTTAAAATAAAAATTTAATTTTTTAAAAATTGAATTTTTAATAGTGAAAATTAAAACTAAAAGCATACACTTTAATTGAAATCTACACTGAATTTGAATCAAATTGGAACAAAAATTATATTGGTCGTAAAATAAAGTTGTATTACTCATTAAGATAACTAAGTGGACCCAAAGGGACAGATCTCGAACTGTTTTTATTCTGATTTGAAAAGACTTATTTGATTTTTATACATTAATAAGCAGCAATGTTACCATAGTTTAAAGCCAGAGTTAAGGTTTTA
>MDSV01122478.1_pt1 | contig 16635 bp, 10 predicted proteins | sample 810851 | NCBI WGS metagenome assembly MDSV01 (sample SAMN05326640, study PRJNA326480) | marine metagenome | isolation source: seawater | place: Atlantic Ocean: North East | collected 2012 | reverse complement strand
TCGCAGTCAAAAATCATCCAGCCATCGCTTGCCGTTGTCGACGCCAAGGCGCCGATGTTGGTGCTGAATTCTCCGCCTGGGTGTGTCGTTCCCGTGGCGCTGCCGTCGGCGTACATGCCCTGTCCGCCGGGCATAATCCATGCCCAAAGGCTGTCATTCGCGTTGTCTTCCACCGTCCAAGCACCGTTGCCGTTGGATCCGTCGAATCCATTGGAGAACGATTCCTGGAAGAGGATGGCACCGCCGCCACGGACACTTTCAAGCGCCGTCACGCCTGCTTTGCGGGAGGCATTCGCTTCCTCCACGGTCGCGGACACGGGCTTCATGGCCTTGTCAAATTGAACGGTTTGCTGGGCGAAAGCTGCCGTCGTGCAGAGCGCAAGCCCTGCTAAGAGAGTCAAATTTTTCATGTTTAGGTGAATCAGTTTTGCGGGGAATTTACAGCCGAAGCCAAAAAGGACCACCATATCCGTCCATCATTTCACCGACGCAAGTGCATGAAAAAAGGGGAGACCCGCGTCTCCCCTTTCCTTTGTCGTCCCGGAGGACAGTCTTGTTCTTGGTCTTACTTGACCATCAACTTCTGGGTGGTGCGTGCGCCATTCACCATCAAGATGGCGGTGTAAGAACCTGCGCCGAACGCTGAGGTCTCAATCAAGAAGCTGTTGTAACCGGCAGGCTGGGTACCGAGGTCACGCTGCTCCACCAATTTGCCCGTGATGTCGCGCAACTCGAAGGTGACGTCAGACGTCTGGTCGAGGCGGAATTGAAAACGGGTGTTGTCGTTGGCAGGGTTGGGGAACGCTGGGAACAACTCAAAACCACTCATGGTTGCCACTTCCTCCACATTCACCGTGCTGGTGGCAGAGGGATCGAGGTTCAAACGCACCATGGGCACCTCGTTGCTGTAGTACCAGTCGTAGGCAGCTCCGCTGCCGAAAGGACCGTACACAAACGCAGTTTGGTCGTAGGTGTACTGCGCCTCGCCGATTTGGACGTTGGCACCACCGTAGTGCTCAAACGCAGCGCCGATCCAGTCGCCTGAAGCCGCTTGGTAAGGCTCTTCCAACGCGAGCGTGTACCACACGATGTCGCCTTCACCGCTGTTGGTGTAGCCTGTGGCCATGTCCACCTCCGCAGAGCTGATCAACTCTCCGCCGTACTGTTCGGTCAAGGCGAGGTCGTCCAACATGTCCACGAGGAAGCCGCGGATGGGTGTGCCGTCCTCAGAACCGTCCAAGATGGCCACGTCGATGCCGTAGATGGTCACGTCATTGATGATGTCGTACAAAGGCATGGCGATGAAGTCATCGGTGCCGTCACCGGGGAACGCTGCAGTCACCACACCATCGTCACGGCCGTACTGGAGGTCAGTCACATCAAAGCTCTGGGTGGCGCTGTTGTTGCCTGGGTTTTCGTCCTCGGCGTCTGCAGAGAGCAAGTAGTTCAGGGTCTGCGTGCCCAAGCCTGTGGGCTGGTAAGAGGCCACGAGGGTGTCGTTGGCTGCGTAACCCAAGGTGTCGAGGGTGTTGGACGCGTAGCCGTTGCCGTTGACGTCCAAGTCCATCACGATGTTGGATTGGTCAGCGTAACCCACGTTGTACACCTTGGCACCCGCCTGCAAATCCGCAGGAATTTGGCTCTGCGCCCATGCACCGTACTCATAGAGGCCGGTCTGGAAGTAGTTGGAGTAGCTCAAGTAGTTGTCGATGCGCGTGTCGTTTTGAGGCGTCTCGTACACCTCGACGTCGTCGATTTCCCAAGAGTAGCCCCAGGTTCCAATCCAACGGAAACGCACCCAAATCGTGCCCTGCTCACCGGCAGCTTCCGTGATGTCAAACTCGAGGATGGAAGGGTTGTCCGTTTGGTAGCCCGTCTCTGAGTCAGGGAACACTTCGTAACGGCACTGCACCATTTCTCCGTCGTAATCGACCATGCCTTCGTCCATCCACGATGTGGTGTAAGCGTTGGTCAAGGTGGGCCAAGTGGTGCCATCACGGCTGATCTCCACGAAGCACTTCTCGCTGCCGTCAGAAGCTCCGTTGTCCCAACAGCGGTAGCGCGTCTGAAAAGAGACGCTCACGTAGGGGTAGGCAGAGCAGTCGATGGGGTCCACGGTCTGAGCCCAAGAGTTCTCCACCCAGCTTGCGTCATAGTTGGCGTCGGCGCCAAACAAGTCTGAGTCAATCAACAAGAATCCGTTGTCAGAGGTCGTGCTGTTCAACCCTGGCTGAGGCGTTCCGACAGCATTGCTGCCCGCCCATCCGTTGTAGGGACCACTGGGACCTTCTGTGCTGCACTCAAAGTTGATGTCGATGTCGGTCCAGGGCTGGCCTGCTTCCATCGAACCGTTGCCAAACGACCACGTCGCGCAATCGCTGATGTCGTTGGTCCAAATGGTTTCGCGCTCCACGTTCGTTTGAACGTTGGTCACCTTCTGACGAGGTGCCATGTCTTCTTTCGCTGCAGCTGAAGGCTGGTTAAATTGAGCCTGTGCGCTGAAGCTGAGGAGGCCACCAAGGGCCAAAATGTACAAATGCTTCATGTATCTAAGGTTTTGGAATGTCGAATTCAGGGCGAAAATAGGTCGTTCACTGCTAAGAAGTCGCTTTTCAGGACGGAAGGGTTGCGAACACCGGGATGTTGGGTCAGGCCAAAATTTCTTCAAAGGCGGACATGGACGGGCAGGAACACACCAAGTTTCGGTCTCCGTAAGCATTGTCGACTCGGGCCACAGTGCTCCAGAACTTGTTCGCACGAAGGTCACGAATTGGGTAGACCGCCTTTTCACGCGAGTAGGGGTGCGTCCACTCCGACGCCGTGGCTTCCTCCACCGTGTGTGGGGCCATTTTCAGAACGTTGTCCTCCATGTCTGCTTCCCCGCGCTCGAGGGCCGCGATTTCTTCGCGGATGCTCAACATGGCCTCTGCAAAGCGGTCGAGTTCTTCCAAGCTCTCGCTTTCCGTGGGCTCCACCATCAAGGTGCCGGGCACAGGCCACGACACCGTAGGTGCGTGGAAACCGTAGTCGATGAGACGCTTGGCGATGTCCATGACTTCGACGCCGACCGCTTTGAACGCTCGGCAGTCGAGGATCATCTCGTGGGCCACCGTTCCGTTCTTCGCTTGGTAAAGCACGTCGTACGCACCTTCCAAGCGGGCCTTCAGGTAGTTCGCATTGAGGATGGCCACCTTCGTGCTTTCAGTCAAGCCCGACTGGCCGAGCATCTTGATGTAGGCATAGGGGATTTGGGCAATCAACGCACTGCCAAAAGGCGCCGCACTGATGGCATCGATGGCCGTATCCGTGCCCACGGGCACCACGTCGTGGCCGGGGAGGAACGGCACGAGGTGCGCCGCCACGCCAATGGGTCCCACACCGGGACCCCCGCCTCCGTGAGGAATCGCGAAGGTCTTGTGCAGGTTGAGGTGGCACACGTCCGCGCCAATCATGCCTGGGCTGGTCAGCCCCACTTGGGCATTCATGTTGGCGCCGTCCATGTAAACCTGGCCACCATGGGCGTGAATCAACTCCGTCACTTCAAGAACCGACGATTCAAACACCCCATGTGTGGAGGGGTAGGTGATCATGAGGGCCCCGAGGTTGGCGCTGTGCGCTTCGGCTTTGGCCCGGAGGTCGTCCACGTCGATGTTGCCGTGTTTGTCGCATCCGACCACCACCACTTTCATGCCCGCCATCACGGCGCTGGCCGGGTTGGTTCCATGGGCGCTGTTGGGGATGAGGCAAATGTTCCGGTGCGATTCCCCACGTGAGGCGTGGTAGGCACGGATGACCATCAAACCGGCAAACTCGCCCTGCGCCCCGCTGTTGGGTTGCAAGGACACGCCCGCAAATCCCGTGATTTCGGCGAGGTCTTGTTCCAATTCTTGGAGCATGGCCCGGGTGCCGCGCGCCTGGTCGGGTGGACAGAACGGGTGCAATTCTGCGAACGCCGCCCACGTGATGGGAATCAACTCTGTGGCCGCGTTGAGCTTCATGGTGCATGAGCCCAGGGGGATCATGGCGTGGGTCAGGCTCAGGTCCTTGTTCTCAAGCTTTTTGATGTACCGCATCATCTCGGTTTCCGAACGGTAGCGGTTGAACACGGGATGATGCAGGTAATCCACTTCTCGGGCGATCGGGCCAAAGAAGGGTGCGTCAAACTCCACACCCTGCACGGGACTCACACCAAGGGCGGAGCACAACGTGACAAAGTCGTCGGCGTTTGTGCGCTCGTTGAGAGAGACCCCCACGTGTTCGCCGTCGGCGAAGTAGCGCAAGTTGACGCGCTTGGACTCGGCGCGGGCCCGGAGTGCATTCATCGCATCTGCCCCACCCGCCACGTGGACTTTCACGGTGTCGAAGTAGCACTGATTGACCACGGTCAAACCGTCTGAGGCACCGAGTGCGAGCGCCAAAGCGCGGGTGCAGGTGTGCACCCGCTCTGCAATGGCGCGCAAGCCCTGAGGACCGTGATACACTGCGTACATGGACGCCATCACAGCGAGCAAGCTTTGGGCCGTGCAAATGTTGGAGGTCGCCTTGTCGCGGCGAATGTGCTGCTCGCGGGTCTGAAGGGCCATGCGCAAGGCGGGCTGGCCCAGGCGGTCTTTGGAGACGCCGATGATTCGGCCTGGGAAGTGGCGCTTCAAGCTTTCACGCGCCGCAAAAAAGGCGGCGTGAGGTCCACCGTAGCCCATGGGAACCCCAAACCGTTGGGAACTGCCCACCACCACGTCGGCGCCCATGGCACCGGGGCTTTTCAAAACCAACAGGGACATCAAATCGGCGGCAAACACGGTGCGGACCTCGCGCTCCGCCATGCCTCCCACAAACCCGGTCAAGTCCTCCACCTCGCCATTGGCATCCGGGTACTGGACCAAACACCCAAAGACATCGTCGGCTTCCACCGCGCCGCGCATCTCCTCACGGGTCATCACGGCCAGGTCGATGTCGAGATGCGCGGCGCGGGTGCGCAGGACACTCAACGTTTGCGGATAGACCGCCTCGTCGACCAAGAATCGATTCTTGCCCGCCTTCACTTGGGGACGGGGTCGCGCAGCAAAGAGCATCGCCATGGCCTCTGCTGCAGCCGTGCCTTCGTCGAGCAGGGATGCGTTGGCCACTTCCATGCCCGTGAGGTCCATGACCATGGTTTGGAAGTTGAGCAACGCTTCAAGGCGGCCCTGGGCGATTTCCGCTTGATAAGGCGTGTAAGCCGTGTACCATCCTGGGTTTTCAAGGACGTTGCGACGAATCACGCTGGGCACTTCGGTGGGATAATAGCCCATGCCGATGTAGTTGCGGAAGACGGTGTTTTGGGCCGCGAGGCCGTCGATGTGCTCAAGGTACTCGCTTTCCGTCAAGGCTTTCGACACACTCAAACGTTCGCGCAACCGGATGGCTCCGGGAACGGTGCGTTCGATGAGGTCGTCAAGGGAGGGTGCGCCGAGGGCGCGGAGCATGGCACTTTGGTCTTCCATGCGGGGACCCAAATGGCGGGAAACAAAACTTCCAATCTTCATGAGAATCAGAAAAATGTGGCGTTCAACGGTTCCTAAGAAAGCGCAAAAATACGTCGGTGGTTCCGCCCCCCCACCCCAAAGCATCAACATCCCGTCCACCAACCCGACATCTGAGGTCACGGGAGGCGAACTTTGCCCCATGCGGTTCCTCTCTTTCACGCACATCTGGATTGCCCTCGGTGCGTTTGTCACCACGACCTTCAGTTGGTTGTGGTGCGTGGATGGCTTTCCCATGGAACGCGGCGGCATGTGGATCGCCATGTGGGTGGGGCTTTCCACGGGACTGGGCTACACCGTGCAGCGGGCGATCAAACACACCCGACATCCGCACAACATGCCGGGCTTGAGGCGTGCCTTTTGGGACCGATGGAAGTGGGGGATGATCGCGTGCTGGACTGGGGCGTGGTTGGCCTTCAATGTCGCTTACGTGGAGGAGCTTGGGTGGGAAGAACCCGGGCGCCTGGCCGTCGTGGCAGGGGTGGGCCTTGCATCTGTGGCTTACGCGCTGATGCCCGGCATGGGCGGCGGATTGCGCAAAGTCACGTGGCTCAAAATCCCGCTCATCGCCGTCGTTTGGGCCACCGCCACCACACACCATCCCGTCCTCGGCATCGATCCTGTGCTGTGGGTGCAACGCGTGATGTTCATCGCAGGGCTGACCTTGCCTTTTGACATCCGGGACCTCGACGTCGACCGCGCCCACATGACCACCCTGCCCATGGTCGTGACTGCTGAGTGCGTGTTGACCTGGGCCCGCCTCCTCTTGGGTGCCGCTGCAGCCCTCAGCTTTGGTGTTTGGCTTGGCCGGCTTTTGGGGCATGGCCTCCGACCCATCGATGTCGGTCCCGCGGTCCTTGCGGCCCAAAGCTTTTGGGCGTGGTGGATGCTCCGTCCCGCACACGCGCTTCCCGCCCTTCAAGGGCCACAACATGAACGTGAACACTACACTGGATGGCGGCTGGACGGCGTTCTGGTGATGCCTTGCCTCGGGTTGCTGGCATTGTGCCTTGTGCTCCTTTTTTGGCCCCTGTAATTCACGAGTGAGCATTCATTGTCGCAGCAGGAACAAACGGATCCCGAAAATTGTCGTAAGTTGACTGCAGTGGGTCTGTGTTGTCCCACGGCTGTTGAATCGCTAGACTTTATCGCATGCCACGTCTTCCACTCTTCTTGGGCTTCCTCCTTCTCAGCGGGACACCCTTCCGTTCCGATGCGCAATGGCTCGAATGGGACATCCAAACCGATGAACGCCTCGTGCTCACCAGCGTCGCCAATGCCGACGACGAGGAAAAAGACATTTGGCCTGCAGACCTCAACAAAGACGGGTGGACCGACATCATCGTGGTGCGTAAAGAGCCCTTTTCTGCCGCCTCCGAACCCCCCAAGGCCGACTTGTTGCTGATCAACCAAGAAGGCGTGCTGGTCGACATGACCGCCGACTTGGCGCCGGAGTTCATCTCCAATCCCAGTTTTGCGAGAGACATCTATGTCGTGGACGTGGATGGCGACGCGTGGGATGACGTGGTCATTGTGAACACGTTCAACCAACAACCCATGTTGTACATGAACCTCGGGGAAGACGCCGACGGGAATTGGTTGGGCTTGACGGACGATTCCGACGCGCGCTTTCCCACACTCGTCAGCGACGAGCCGCTCATTTGTGCGGTGTGGGCCGGCGACCTGACGGGCAACGGTGCACAGGACCTCTACTTCGTGAACTACCGCGTCAACAGCGGAGGTGGCACCGCGAAGGATTTCCTGCTCATCAACGACGGCACCGGCCATTTCACCGACGAAGGCGCCTCCCGTGCGGGCAACCTACTCAACAGTGCATTTGGGACGGCAGGCCAAATCCACGACATGGACGGGGACGGCGATTTGGACATCGTGAAGAACACCACCCTCTACAACGTGTTCCCATGGAATTCCCGGGGGGTCATCGTGCTGTTCAACGACGGAACGGGCAACTTCCCGACGTGGCAAAACCTCGTGCCGAGTTCGTCGCCGTACATGTTTGAAGTGGTGGATTTCAACGGCGATGGTCTGTTAGATCTATACGTGGTGGACGATGGCGCGGACAAGATCCTGACCGCCACTTCCCACACCCCCAACGTCAGCCTTGGATTCAACACCGTCAACCTCAATTTCAGCTCTTCCAACGGCTTCGGGGGCAACGTGCACGCGGCGGACCTCGATTTGGACGGCGACCTCGACGTGGTCGTTTCCGACGTGGATGTGGACATCCCGCCCTGCAACAGCAGCCGACGCATGGCCATCTATGAAAACGACAACGGTACCTTCTTGGACCCCTACGGCAACAACAACTTCGATTGGGTCACCAACAGCTACGACGTGGCGTTGCTCGACATCAACAACGACGGTTTGGTGGACATTTTGAGTGGGAAATGTGCGGGATACGACGTGATCATGTCCAACAACTGTGCGCTGGCAGCGAGCTCTGCGGATTTCGATTTGGACGGCATCCCCGACGCATGCGACGTCTGCCCCACCAACCCCAGCCCCGACTGCGAAGAGGAAACCACTTTCCCCATAGCGAACACAGAACACAGCATGGCACGGCAGTGGAACGACCTGCTTCTCGAAAGCATCCGAGGCGACTTCGCACGTCCCACAATGCACGCCCGGAACCTGTGGCACTCTTCCATGATCATGTGGGACGCGTGGGCCGTGATGGATCCCTCGGCATGTCCCGCCTTCTTGGGTCAAGACCTCGGGGGCTATGTGGCCGACTTTGACGCCTTCACCCCCGCCACCACAATTGAAGCGGCGCGTGATGAGGCAATCGCTTTCGGAATGTACCGCCTTCTTCGCCACCGTTTTGCGAATGCGCCGCAGGCGAGCAGCCTGTTCCTTGGATACGACGCACACATGGCCACCCTCGGCTACGACGCGGACTTCACGTCCACAGACTACAGCACCGGCGATGGCCGCGCCCTCGGCAATCACCTCGCCGCGGAGATCATTGCGTTTGGATTGCAAGACCAATCCAACGAACAGAACGACTTTGCCAACGTGGTGTACGAGCCTTCCAACCCGTCGTTGATTGTGGACCTGCCTGGCAACGCCACTGTGCAGGATTTGAACCGGTGGCAGCCCCTGACACTCGACCTGTTCATCGACCAGAGCGGCAACCCCATCCCCGGAGAAACGCCTCCTTTCCTGTCCCCAGAATGGGGTCAGGTGACTTCGTGGGCGCTCTCAGACGCAGACTTGACGTCCTACACCCGGGACGGCTTTGAGTACAAAGTGTATCACGATCCTGGCGCACCCGCCCTGCACGCGATGGACGGCAGCGGCACATCCGACATCTACTCCGACGGCCACGCGATGGTGGCTTTGTGGTCGGGTCTTTTGGACCCCACCGATGGCGTGATGTGGGACATCAGCCCTGCCTCCAGCGGAAACCGCGACTCCTACCCCACCACCCTCGAAACGTATGCGTCGCTTTACGACGCGGACAACGGGGGCTCTCCAGGTCCGGGGCACAGTGTCAACCCCGCCACGGGACAGGCCTATGCGCCCAACATGGTTCCTCGGGGCGACTTCACGAGGGTGTTGGCCGAGTTTTGGGCGGACGGTCCCGAGTCGGAAACCCCTCCTGGCCACTGGTTCACCATCTTGAACTACGTCAGCGACCATCCCGATTTGGTCAAGCAGTTCCAAGGCCAAGGCGACATCCTAAGCGATTTGGAATGGGATGTCAAGGCCTACCTCGCGTTGGGTGCCGCCATGCAAGACTGCGCAATTGCCGCCTGGGGTGCCAAAGGTTGGTACGACACTTCCCGCCCTGTGACCGCCATCCGCGGCATGGCTGAACTCGGCCAACGCACAGACCCCACGGCCAACAATTTCCACCCAGGGGGATTGCCCTTGATCCCCGGCAAAATCGAAACCATACAACCTGGAGACCCCCTCGCGGGAGCCTTTGGTGTGAATGTGGGCAAGATCAAGTTGTGGGCTTGGCTCGGCAGCGCCGCCATCAACAACGTAGACACCGACTTTGCAGGGGTGGGATGGGTCTTGGCCGAATCTTGGGAGCCTTATCAACGTCCTTCGTTTGTCAGCCCTCCCTTCGCCGGATACGTGAGTGGGCACAGCACGTTCTCACGTGCCGCGGCCGAAGTCTTGACTGCCTTCACGGGCGACGCCTACTTCCCTGGAGGCATGGGCACGTTCCTTGCCCCTGCCAACGAGTTCTTGGTTTTTGAAGAAGGGCCGAGTGTGGACGTAGAGCTGCAGTGGGCGACGTACCGCGATGCTTCTGACGAGTGCAGTTTGTCCCGCATCTACGGAGGCATTCACCCCTACTTCGACGACGTTCCTGGACGCTTGATGGGCATTGAAATCGGCTTGGATGCCTTTGACCGGGCTGCCACGTTCTACGGCGACGGCCTCACGGACATCACCTGCGATGCCGATCCCGGGAACGACACGTGTCCTGCCGACTTGGACAACGACGGCTTCATCGTCATTGGCGACTTGCTGATCTTCTTGGGGGACTTCGCATGCACCGAAAACTGCACGGCCGACATCAACGGCGACGGCAGCGTGAACGTGCAGGACCTCCTCGAGGGAATCCTTACCAACTTCGGGACGTCATGCCCTTGAGGCTTATGCGAATGCGAGGTCGAGGGCTTCGATGAAGGCCTGCGACGCCTGGTCCAAATCCGCGTCCGTGTGCGCCGCTGAAACGAAGCCCACTTCGTAACCGGAAGGTCCTAGATAAATCCCACGGTCGAGAAGAGCCGCGTGCAGCGTGCTGAAGTAAGCCATGCTGTCCGGGTCGATTTGGTCGCTGCGGCGGATGTGCACCGCATCCGAAAACGCCAGCCAGAAAATGCTCCCCCTACGAAAGATGTTGAAGTTGTAGCCCTTGGCTTGGGCGTGGGCCACAATGGGATCGACGAGACGCGCGGCCTTTCGATCGAGGTCTTCGTAGAACCCGGGCTTCAAGCACTCTGTGAGTTGTGCGACCCCAGCCGCCATGGCCACGGGGTTGCCGCTGAGCGTGCCGGCTTGGTACACCGGGCCGGAAGGCGCAATGTGTTGCATGACTTCAGCGCTCGCGGCGTAGGCGCCCACGGGGAGGCCTCCGCCGATGATCTTGCCAAACGCCAACACGTCCGGCTGGATGTCGTAGAGGCCGGCAGCGCCTTCAAAACCCACGCGGAAGCCGCTGATGACTTCGTCGAACAAGAGCAAAATGCCCTCTCGTGTGCAGATGCGACGCACCTCCCGCAAGAAGTCGGCGTCCTGAATCAAAAGGCCGTTGTTGGCGGGAATGGGCTCGATGGCGACGACCGCGATTTGGTCCTTGTACTCGGCGATGCAAGCCTCGAGCGCCTCGAGGTCGTTCAACGGGAGGACCAGGGTTTCGCGGGCGTAAGCTTCGGGCACGCCCGCAGAGGAGGACGTGCCGAGGGTGGCCAGACCGCTGCCTGCCTTCACGAGCAAAGCATCGACATGGCCGTGGTAGCACCCGTCGAACTTGATGATTTTGTCACGGCCCGTGACGCCACGTGCCAAACGAATGGCGGACATGGCCGCTTCGGTGCCGGAAGACACAAAGCGAATGCGGTCGGCGTACCGGTGGTTGGACAAAATCAATTCTCCAAGCTCATTTTCAAGGCGCGTCGGCGTGCCGAAGGAGGTGCCGTTGGCCAACGTGGCCGTAACACGGTCCACGACCGCCGGATGCGCATGGCCCAAGATGAGCGGCCCCCAAGAGCAGCAGAAGTCGATGAACTCGTTGCCGTCGGCATCCCAAATGTGGGCGCCTTGACCCTTGTCCACGAACAGAGGCGTTCCGCCGACAGATTTGAAAGCCCGCACAGGCGAGTTCACGCCGCCGGGAAACAGGGTTTGGGCCTTGTCAAACAAAGCCGCGGAAGAAGAGCGTTGGAGGGTTGTTGCCATTTCAGTGCGAAATTAGCCCAGCATGAGAGAGCTTCCCACCCTTGAGGCGGCCCGCGAATTGGATTCTGCGGACCCACTCAGCCGATTTCGGTCGCGCTTCCACATTCCGCAACACGACGGCGCCGACACGATGTACTTCACGGGCAACAGCCTCGGGCTTCAACCCAAAGATGCCAAAGCCGCTTTGGAGGTCGAGCTCGACGATTGGGCGAAGTGGGGGGTCGAAGGCCATTTCCAAGGCCAACACCCTTGGGTCAGCTACCACGAACGATTTGTGAATGGCCTGTGTCATTTGACTGGCGCCAAGCCCCATGAAGTCGTGGCAATGAATGGACTCACCGTCAACCTGCACCTGCTCCTCATCAGCTTTTACCAGCCCAAGGGAACTCGGCGAAAGTTGCTGTGCGAGGCGAAGGCCTTCCCCAGCGACCGCTACGCATTGTGCAGTCAGATTCGCCTGCACGGCGGAAATCCAGACACAGACCTCATCGAACTCGCCCCACGCGACGGGGAACACCTCCTGCGCACAGAAGATGTGCTTCGCGCCATCGAGGACGCCGGGGAAGAATTGGCCACCGTGATGATCGGTGGGGTGAATTATTACACTGGCCAATTGCACGACATGAAGGCCATCACGGCGGCGGCACATGAGGCGGGGGCGACGTGTGGGTTTGACCTCGCGCATGCCATGGGCAACGTTCACCTCGACCTTCACAACTGGGGCGTCGACTTTGCGTGCTGGTGCAGCTACAAATACCTCAACTCAGGCCCTGGTGCCGTCTCTGGGGTGTTCATCCACGAGCGCCATGTGCGACAGGCCGACGGCACAGGTACAGCCATGCGCCGCCTTGAAGGGTGGTGGGGCCACGACGCAGAGAGCCGCTTCAACATGGATCCCGACTTTGTGCCCATGCCCAGTGCTGAGGCGTGGCAAATGAGCAATGCTCCCGTCCTGAACATGGCGGTGCACAAGGTGTCCCTCGACCTGTTCCAAGAGGCGGGCATGGAGGCCTTGGTGGCGCGTTCGAAGCGCTTGACGGCCTTCCTCGAAACGCTCGTTCACATCGTGGCCGAGCGCACGGGTACCCACCTCGAAATCCTGACCCCGACGGACTCACAAGCCCGGGGGTGCCAGCTCAGCGTGGTGGCCCATGGGTACGGTCGGTCGCTGTTTGACCACCTGATGGCGCATGGCGTGGTGGTCGACTGGCGCGAGCCTGCGGTCATCCGCATGTCCCCAGTGCCGCTGTACAACAGCTTTGAAGACATGGTGCGATTCAGCCACGTTTTGGAAGCTGGCCTGACGGAACTCGCGGGGCGCGCTTGACCGATTTGTCGGCATTTCTTTCGTCCTTTGTGACATGGCACAATCCCGTTTTGCAGTGTTTGGCGCAGGCCGTTATGGCACCCAAATCGCCTTGTCCCTCGCCCGTCGCGGTGCGGAGGTGTTCACCTTTGATGCCGACGCCGACAGGTCGGAGTTGCTCAAAGAGGACGTGAGCTTGGCGGTGACGTTGGACTCCACGGACAAAAAAGCGCTGCTCGCCCAGCACGTTCAAGACCTCGATGCCGCTGTCGTGGCCATTGGCGAGAACTTCGAAGCGACCGTGTTGACCACGTTGAACTTGCTCGACTTGAAGTTGCCGCGGGTGATCGTTCGGGCGAACGACGCCAACCAGGAACGCATCTTGAGCAGCTTGGGCGTCACGGAAATCTTGAGCCCTGAAAGCGAGGTTGCGGAAGTGGTGAGCGAACGTCTCATCAATCCCAACATTCGGGGGTTCCTGTCCCTGCCAGACGATTACGAAATCGCAGAGCTCAAAGCGCCGGCAGCCTGCCACGGACGGAAACTCGCCGATTTGGAACTGGCCAACCGCTATGAATTGCGTCTGATCACGATTCGACGGGAGTTTGAGGAGGTGGGGGAAGACGGTGCGCCGTGTGTCCGGGAGCACATCTTGGGAGTGCCCAAGCCCGACACGACCATTGAGGCCACGGACACCTTGGTGGTGTTTGGCTCCTTGGAAAGCGTCAAGCGCTTCCTCGACATCAACACTTAAGGGGCCTCCCCCATCGATGCAGAGGCGGTGCCGCAAGCCGCGGCATCCAACGTCCACGTGGTCTCCAAGACCCAATTGGGCCGCAGCTCCTCTGTGGGAAGCTTGAGCACGGGCTCGGGCGCGCGCCAAGTGGGCACGTCCACGCTCCGCCACACCTCATCGCCATCGAGGTCCCCCCACCATGTTGCGCTCACTTTGCCGGGAGACAGGCTCGTCCACCTCAGGGTGGTGTCGCCCTTCACGGCCACCGCATCCAATCGCGTTCCTTGGTTGTCCGTCAACTCCACCAATCCTGCACACCCGACGTCCACGAGGTGAAGAATCCATTCGGAGAGGGCGTCTTGCGGCTGCACACTCCACGCCAATTCCAAGGTGTCCTCGGGGAAACGCTCTGCCTCGACGTCAGCACCAGGGTCCACACCAGCGCCCGCACGGATCAACGCCCCGGGCAACAGCGTCAGCGCCACTTGGGCTCCGGCCTTCACACAGGCCTCGTTGGTGAGTCCCATCCGCATGCTTGGCCACCGCGATTCCACCAACACGGGAACAGGCACGCTGTCCACACGAAGCGCCATTCGCGACGTGTCCACCCCGGAAATCGGAGCCGACCACGTGACGGTCGGCCGTTCGCCAGGGAGGCGCTTGCCCAAGGGTTTGGCCACCAACTCCAACGCCTCCGTCGGCGTCCACCGCGGGGCCGGCACATCCATGGTGTCTGTGGTCCATTCGCCCGCAGCCCAAATCGGAGCGTGATGCCACACCAAGCGCAGTGCCGCGCTGTCCGCCGTCCACCCCCAGACATGAATGCGGTTCTTGTCGAATTCCAACAATGTCACGCCGCAGGAATCGGCCCAAGACAAGGAATCGTTGGCCCCCAATGACTCGCTCAAAGTCCACGATGCATGCCCGGTGGAATCCCACCGTGCCTCAGAGAGGTAGGGTGCGCGAGGGCCCTCGGTGTTTCCCGATCGGAGCTCCCACAACGTCGTGTCTCCAGCCATGGCCGCCGTCGGCCCCACTGCCACACGCTCACCCGCATCCCACGCATAATTTCTGTTGGCGTCCTCGACGGCCATGAGTCGGAACCGCCCCTCGGGCAAGTAGCCCACTTCAAAAGCGCCCACACCGTTGGTGGTCCCCACAAACTGAGGCGCCATGCCGGCGAGAATGCTGTCAAGCGGCAGGTCCTCAGGATAGAGCATCACGCGCAGGTCCTTGGACGGCGAGCCTTCGATGGCGTCACGAACCACCCCTTGAATCACAAGGGTGTCCAAGGTGCTGCCCGTGGAAAAGGCATGCACCAATTGCTGGGCGGGGTTGCCCTCGTTGACGTCCACGATGCCTTCTCCAAATTGGAACACGTAGGTCGTGTTTTCCTTCAGTCCCCCCTCCCAAGAGAGCTCCACCTCGCGGCCGCGCACGACCAAATCCATGGGACCGTCCAAAGGCGGACTCACCAGCAACTGGGGACGCCATTGACCTGCCTTGACGTACTCGTCAAACGCCAACACCAGTTGGTCGGGCATCACCTCTGTGGCACCCACCTCCGGCACCGCAGCAACCAAGGCGGGGGGCGTCTCATCCTTGGGACCGCCGGTCGGGGAACTGACCTGGGCACATCCCGCGACGAGAAGCGCCACAAACAGACCCAGTGCACCAAGCGCACTGAACACGCCAAAGTCCCATGACACGCGCCTGCTCACCGGACCCACGTCCATGCGTTCCACATCTTCGAAACCACCGCAGTCAACGCCTCCAAGGCCTCGACATCGGCCGCGGTGAAGTCGTCGGCTTCCGCGCTGTCGATGTCCCACACGGCCACCACCTCGCCCGCGGCATTGGTCACGGGAAGGACAACCTCACTGAGGCTTGCCGAACTGCACGCCACATGGCCTGGAAAGTCGTGGACGTTGGGTACGACTTGGGTTTGGTTGCGTTCCCAGGCGGTGGCGCACACGCCTTTGCCGCGAAACAATCGGGTGCATGCCACAGGACCCTGAAACGGGCCCAGGACCAAATTGTCTTCGGCCTGATCCACCACGTAGAACCCCACCCAATGCCATCCAGTGGCTGAAAACACCGCCGCTGCCGCATTGGCCAGGTTGGCCCAACCAGAACGCTCGCCTTCCATCAAGGCCTCGAGGGGCTGGACGAGTTGCTGCAAGCGCAAAGCGCGCGGCAACGTCATGTCAATGGGAAGGTCGTGCGCCACAGCCCAAAAGTACGCCTCCCCCTGCTGCCAACCACACGCCATCAACCTCTCCAACACCATCACCCCATGGCCAGCCACACCCCGCCCACAACCTCCATGCCCTCGGCCCCGAGCACCTGTTGACAGGCCCGGAACGTCGCCCCCGTCGTCAGAACATCATCGACCAGCACCACACGTTCTGGCAGCGCCGTTCGGCAATCCCCGCGCACTCCAAACGTACCACGAAGGGCCGACTGACGGGCCGCGCGGGTGGCGCTTGTGAGGGACACGCGGTGCTTGAGGCGGCGCAGGAACTTGGGTTGGACCTCGCAGCCCCACCCTGTGGCCAGCCCCTCCGCCAAGGCTTGGGACGGGTTGAAGCCACGGCGCACATGCCGTCGCCAATGCAACGGCACCGGGACGAGCACGACACCCCTCGGAGGGGCCGGCCACCCTTGGGCCATCCAATGGCCCAAGGCGCGGCCCTGGCCCGGAAACCCGCCGTACTTCGCGCGATGCACCACACGATGAGTGTCCGGCCGCAACCGAAAACCCAGCCCATACACGGCACATCCCACCCGCTCCCGGGCGAGTTGTTGGACCGCCTCGCTGCCGGGCAAGCTCGGCCAAGCCCATTGGCAAGGCGGGCATATCCCTGCCACCTCGTTGGGCACCAAGGGCTCCCCACAACCCCAGCATCGGCCCAATCCCCACCCCAAATTCATGACCCGCCAAGGTGCGGTGCTTGCTTCTCGACAGCAAGGGTGTTTTGTGTGCGCCCGGCCATGCTTCACGGTTGTCGGGCGTTGTAGATTCGGGGGGTGAAATTTGGCAAACTCGATACCGCACCGGAGGGGTTGGATTGGACCCATCCCACGCCGCCTTCGGGCTTCCGACTTGCCGACGCCGCTCCCGCTCGCCG
>MDSV01242926.1_pt1 | contig 16639 bp, 14 predicted proteins | sample 810851 | NCBI WGS metagenome assembly MDSV01 (sample SAMN05326640, study PRJNA326480) | marine metagenome | isolation source: seawater | place: Atlantic Ocean: North East | collected 2012 | reverse complement strand
TGCTGTAAAATATTTATCACCACATTGTTGCTCTTTTTGTCTATCCATACAAATTTTGACTGCAGGGGATTGACATCTACCTGCTGAAATTCGTCCTTGAATATTTTTCCACAAAATAGGAGAAACAATGAAACCATATAAAATATCTACAACTCTTCTTGCTTGTTGTGCATGAAATAGATTCATATCAATTCTACCAGAATTTTCGATTGCATCCGTGAGTGCTTTTTTTGTAATTTGATTGAATCGTATTCTGTCTGTTTTTGAAGGATTTAATGATAAAACTCTCATTAAATTCTCTGCAATTGCCTCTCCTTCACGATCCATATCTGAAGCGATTATCACTTTTACACCCTTCCTTTTGCAAGATTTTTTTAGTTCTGATACAACTTTATGTTTATCTTTTGTAATTTCGTATGGCAATTCAATATTATTAGGATCAAACCATTTGATACTAGGTGGTATATCCATAATATGTCCAAAACTTGCCATACATTTTACATTAAGTAGTTGCTCAATTTTTTTACATTTACCCGGTGATTCAACAATGACAACAGTATCACGATTCATATTTATTAATATGTTTATTAATAAACTCTTTATAATCTATTCCTTTTTAATAATCTATTCATTTTTATAAAGTATTTATTATATATTCAAACTTAGACCTGCGGATGTATCTTTTTTAGGTCGACCTCGTTTTCTTTTAGGTGGTGCAGGGGGTGGTACTTCATTTACTTCTGGGATAGAACGTGTATCACTTATGTTACCTACTTCTACATCTCTAAAATTTTGTATTTGATCCAAGATACGATCTACATCACTATCACTTGGACCCTTCATAGTAGGTTCTTTATTAATATTTACTTCTGATGGAGGATTTGGTACTGGACGATGTGGCATTCTTGCATTCGTATGCTCATTAATCATGTCACCCATAACGTTTTGAAATCCAGTATCATCAGGTGCAGCACTGTTTACAGCAGCGGATGCAAATTGTTTCATAAGATCAGGGTTTTGTTTTAGTATATCTTCCATGCCCGGCATTGAATTTTTAAATAGTGAATTTGTCATATGAAACATGACAGCACTTCCACCCAACATCATTAACAATTTCAATTCAGGTGCAATCTTTGCTTTGGTTTTGTATTTATCATGAAGTTCTTCAAATACTTCGTCATAATCATTAATACTTTCATGTATACTTTCAGACCAACCATCTAATTTAACATCAAATGGGTCGAATTTAGAATTCAAAAACTCTAAACCCGAGACCATTGCCATCATTGTTTTTCTTTGGAACCGTACACTATTCTCAATATCTCGTTGGGCTTTAATACGTAAAAATTCTTCTCTCATATCATCAACACTTGAATTAAGACTAAATTTTCTTGATAAAGGGATACCTCTCATTTCAAATCGTTTCAATTTGAATAATAGGTCTTGTTTTTCAAGTCCAGCATCTTCAGATATACTTTTTTGATTGTTAAAAAAAGTAGGAACATCTTTTGGAGGTTCGTTAATATTTAATTTTTCTTCTAATTTTGGTACATTTACATTTTCTATGTTCATTTCAAATGAATCGAATTCTTTTAATTCTTCTAAAACGACGGGTTCTTTTTTAACTTCAAGATTATCCGGTTTTTTAAATGTTCTAGATGGTATTTTAAATGGTGTTTTTCTAAAACCACTTACATCTTCAAAGGTTTTTATTTGTGGTGGTCGTGGTGGTTGTTGTGGTGGTTGTTGTGGTGGTTGTGTGTCGTTATTCTTCAATTCTCTGGGAGAATTGGGTCTTGATTTTTCAGGATCCATCAATAGATCTAAATCTTGTAACCTTGCACTTGAACTAGATTTTTCAATATTAACGGTATTGACTGTATTCGTATCATCTAAATTTATAGGGTTTGTTGGTTGTGGGGTTTCTATTTTTTCTATTTTAGTTGTTGGGGTAAAATCTATTTCTTCTAGACCGCTCATATGACATGTGATAACAAATTATTGATTTGCGTTTAAACGTAAATTTTATTTTTTTTTATAAAAAAAACCTAACATTTGTAAAACAACATCACTTAGGTCATCTTTTTTTTGGCTTTTGTTCCATATATGTTCAATATTATACATTGTTTTTTCTCTTAATTCTTTATTTGGTAAATCTGACATATTCTCAAGCAATTTGCTTACAACAAAACATGACATCTTTTTCGTGTCATTGTAATTTTTTGGTTTATTATCTATATATTTACGTAAAATACAATATTTCATTTTAAGATTTGCAGGTACACATTTTACAATTGTATTCTTTTTTAATTGTATTTTTTTTAATAAAAAATAAGTCATAATAATCACTTGTAATGATTTCATTTTAGGATTTTTCATACAAGGTTGATTTTCTATAAGTACATAGTCTATTGTTTCTATGATTTTATCAAATTTTTTGTCTAACATTTCAATAACCTTGATACCAAGATCATCAATTGATAAGTTCGCATCTTTTTTCCTTGTTTTTAATCCTTTTTCTTTTAGATATTTTTTTATAATATCTTTGTAATCGTCCTTTTTTAATTTTTTAAATTCAGTAGTTGTAACATCTTCAACTATTTGTTCTTTCAATATAGCTTCTTTAAGTTGATTTTTTGTCATCTTGTTATAATTGTTACATAATTGTTGGATTTCTGATTTACCAAAAGATAAAACATCGATTATTTCCCATTTATTGATATAAAATTCCTTTTCAGAATACAAATTAATATATGAATATGTTAGGTTTTTGACACCAACATCTATGGATAAAACATGAGTTACATTAGAGTTCACTAACATCCTATTTTTTTATTAATTTGTTTTTAATATTCTTTGTAAAGACTTTAGTTATTAATTCTTCATCACAAATATGATTTGCCAATATAATTTTCGTAGATCCTGTATACCAAACTTTATCTAATATTCTATTCATATCTTCTTCGTTCTCTTTTGGACAAAATACATATTCAATTCCAGCTAATTGTGCCCCCCATACTTTGTCTGACAATCCACCTATTGCATGCATATAACCATGGATATCTATTTCACCAGTAATTGCAATTTTATTAGATATTGGGACTTTCAATATACAAGAAAGCATGGCAACTGATATTGCTGTTCCTGCGGATGGTCCATCTTTTGGAACGGCACCTTCACAACAATGAATATGATAGTCGAGCTCTTTTGTTTTAATAGCAATGTCTTTTCTTGTTTTTTCGGACAATATGTTATAAACAACTGTTTTTGCAACGGATATACTTTCTGTCATCACTTTACCTAAATGACCTGTTATTTCAAATTTTGTATCTTTACCTGATAATTCTGAATATTGTTGAATTTCTATACGAGTTATTCCACCCATACCTACAGATGTTGCGAATAGTCCATTAATTGAACCTATTCGTGGTTCATCTAATAGTTTTGTGTATTGAACAAATGTATATTGTTTTAATAGGTTGTCTTTAATATCTTCACAGCTTAATGTTAGAGGTCTTTGTTTTTCATTATTTAAAAATTGTAAATTAATTTCACGTAATATTTCTAGTAATAATTGTGATATTCTTCTGAGTCCTGCTTCAAATGTGTAATTCTTTATGATATACAATAATACATCATCATTTAAGATAACATCCTCTTTCGATAGTCCAACTGTTTGATATAATTTTGGTAATATATATTCGTTACATATTACACATTTTTCTTCATGTCTAAAGTGTGTAAATTGAATACGATGTATTCTTTCTCTCAATATAGGGTCTATATTGTAGATATCATTGTATGAGAATATAAATATTGCTTTTGAAAGGTCAAGAGGTATATCTGCGAAGTAACGGTCACTAAAGGTATCATTTTGCGAAGGGTCTGTTAAATGTATTAGAATACCTATTATTTCTTTACCGTGTTCCGTTTTACTAACTTTGTCCAATTCATCTATAAATATTATTGGATTCATACATTTTGAATTAACTAATATATTTACAATTTGTCCCCATGTACCTCCAGAATAGGTATATCCATGTCCTTCTAATAAAGATCCGTGAGAAGATCCCCCTAATGCTATAAAACTGAAGGGTCTATAACTACCATCGGTATCTTGAAGTATTTTACATATACCTTCTTTGGCGATTGATGTTTTTCCTGTACCAGGTGGTCCTTCGAACCCGAAACAATATCCTTTTTTATTTCCGGTCATCCATTGTCCGATTATTTGTTCTATGCAACGTTTTGCTCTATCTTGTCCATATATTGCTTCATCTAATACGTTACGGATTCTTTTCTGATCATCACGCACGAGTCTTCTAACGTGATGCCATTCTTCTAAGATGTTATTATATGGTGTATGTCTAAGTAGATTTTTAATCAAATTTGACAAACATTCTTTAATCTTGGATGATGATTGTGATATATAATATTCCATATCAGAACATATTGTATCGATTGATTTTTTTGTAACTTGTAGTACATGTTTTTTACCATTTTTTTTGAATTCTAAAGATTTGATATTTAATTTTTTTTTAAAGGCACGAATCAGAGGGATGATATTATCTTTGCTATAATGAACTAAAATATTGAATTCATTTTCAACACTAAAAAATTTTTCTAATTCAAACCAAGATTTTGGTTTAAATATTTTTTCCAAATCATATTCTTCAGAGAAACGTTTTGTTTTGTCTATAAATGTTTGTAATTGTATTATACATGATTCTTCTCTGTATATTCCAAAAGGTATTTCTAATAATTTGTCAAGATATTGTTGTGGTTTACTTATATCTCCTTGTTTATTTTGTATTTCTCTATATTTTTCAATTGCCTTTTTTTTAACAGAATCAGATACATCCAATGCACATATACGTGGTTCATAATCTATTTCCGAAGGCATTAATGAGTCAATTTGTTTAGTTGGTCTAGATTCTCGTTCATCTAGTATTTTTCGGGTTTGTAAAGGCAAATGATTGTATATAACTTCGGTTATACTTTTCATTGAACTTTCTCTTTCAATAAGTGAAAATAAGAGCATCCCCATAAATTCACATTTATCATCACCTAAAAACATCAATGATAAAATGTTGTATTGTGTGTATGGTGTAGAGCTTAGGAAATCTTTTACTAAAACAGGAACCATTTTTTTCTTATCGGCTAAAAATGACTCCAAATTAGTATTTATTTTATCTAACAATGTAACAGACGTATCACATAATAAATTATAGAAACATAATTTATATTTTAACCAATTTTCAAGGAATTTTTTATTATCAGTTTGTTTTTCAACATATTTTAATAATTTGTCTTTTTTATACCAAGTATAAGGAGAATTAATAAGTACTTTATATGAATCTTCTATAAAGTATCCTTTTCCTAATATTCCAAATGCATTTATTTCCAAACATTCATTAGAATAAATAAAATCTTTGAGTTGAGTTGTATTATATATTGCACTAAAATCATTCACAGAGTTTTTTCCGTCACTATCGAAATATTCAACAAAAATAAAGCTTCTATGTAACAATTCTTTTTTATAATGGAAGTGTCTTAATTTAGTATTTTTTAACTTTTCTACAAAATACTTGTCAATATATGAATTACACCCATAAGTATTTTGTAAAGAAATTATCAATTCTATATCTTCCCTTAAATTTTCTTTAGTAACAGTTTCCTTATTTTTTAAACGGATAGAAAATCTTTTATTTAAATCATAGAATTGTTGTGAATATATTTTAAGGTTATCCAAATGCAGTGCAAAGGTGTACAAAATAATATGAAAATACTCGTTCAATTTATTAGAAACATATTTTCTCCAATGAACTTGTATTTTTGTAACAAGCATGTTCTCCGCCGCCAACATGTTATTAGGCATTGATTAATAGTCTCGTAGAAAATAAAAAAACTTCAACTTGGAACTTAAATATGTAACTTATTTTAAACCAAAATCTGAATTCGATATAATTCTCGGAATATTTACAAAAATATCGATTTCAACTTCAACCCAAATGATGACGTCAGCGTCAACTTGAAGTTCACTTCAACATCAAGTTCATTTTTATATCCGCGTCAACTTCAAGTTGACAACAGTTAATGATTATTAAATCAAAATAAATGATAATTAGTATGGATGTGTTTCATACACAAAATCTTTTAGAAGTAGGAGTTGACGAGGCGGGTAGGGGGTCTCTTATAGGAAGAGTGTATGCAGGAGTTGTTATATGGAACAATCGGGATCTTACTGATTTTTATGAAGAGTTAAAAGATATACGTTGTCACTCGTATAAAACATGGGATAGTAAAAAAATACCTCACAAAAGACGATTACTTTTGAAAGAATTTATTGAAGAGAATGCAATTGATTACGCCACAGGTTTTGCAGAACCAATTGAGATTGACTCTCAAAATATTCTTCAAGCTACTTTCACAGCAATGCACCGGGCTCTTGATAATTTGACACATGAATATAATCATATATTGGTAGATGGTACACAGTTCAAACCATATTTTTGTTCAAAAACAGATGAATGGTCACCATACACTTGTGTACCACATGGAGATGCTAATTACATTTCCATTGGTGCAGCAAGTGTACTTGCAAAAGTTGCTCACGACAATCATATAATAGAATTATGTGATAAATACCCAAGTCTCGATGAAAAATATGATTTACTAAACAATATGGGTTATGGTACTAAAAAACATTTAGATGGAATAAAACTACATGGTGTATCTGAGTATCATAGAAAGTCATACAAATGTTGTAAATAGAATTTTTCAATTCAATTAATTATTCTTTAATATAAACAAATAATTGTAATAAAAATTAAGATTAACAATGTTACCATGGACTGAGAAATATCGTCCCAAAAATATAGAAGATGTATGTGGAAATAAAATAAGTTTTGAAAGTGTTCAACTCTATGGTTCTCAAAAAAAACATCTTATTCTTCATGGTCCACCCGGAACAGGAAAATCATCTGCCGTTCGTGCATTATTTTTAAAATTTCCAAAAAATTCGGTATTTACATTTGATACAAAAACTAAATCTTATTCACAAAACGTCATTTTAAAGAAGATGCATCATTTTATTAATAGATCATCTGATCATCCGTTCAAATATATATTAGTTGATGAAGTTGATTCGTTTACATTTTCAGAACAAAAGATGTTTATACATGCTTTATCAAATTGTTCTACAGATAAATGTAATACAATATTTTTCTTTTTGTGTAATAAAATAGAACAAATCTCATCTTGCATTCTTCGCAAATGTATTTATATTCAATTTAATCCACTTAGTTTTAAATTTACCTATCCATACCTTCAAAAAATTAAAAAAAATGAAAAACTTAAATGTACGAATGAAACATTAAAGTATATTTTTGAAGGTTGTAGTAGAGATCTTCGTAAGACAACATTAATACTACAATTTCTTCATATGACTTATTCTAAAATAGATAAAAAATCTTTTGAAAGCAATGTAATTATTCATGAAAATAATTATGACTCTAAAATTTCTTCATGGTTTGAAAGAATAAATCAAGACCCAGGCTCGATAGAAAATATTATTGAAGAATTATTTTCAAATAGTTATCAAATTTCAACAATAGGTTATTTTTTAATTAAATATCATATTGACAAGAAAAAAATTGATAGAACATACGTTCATATCATATCAGATTGTATTAATAAATCGAGATTAACGGAGGATTCATATTTTACACTGTATAGAATGATTGCGGAATCACCATTGTCAAAATTATAGTATTAATTTATAAATGGAAATATATTCAGTTCCGTGTCTTGTCGATGCTAAAAGTGATTACACAAAAAAGCTAATTCGTCATTTAAAAAAGTCTTATATGGCATCTATATTAAAAATTTATGAAGAAGCTAAAGAGAATTGTTTAAACTATCATGAAGATGATAAAATCTTAATTACTTTTCAGGAAATGTTAAGTGATATAGTAGATTGGGATGATAATAAAAAAACGGAGTTTATGGATGAGATTATATCATCAACCAAATGCGATTGGTTAGAGGATCTTGTTACTGCTGTATTCATTTTACACACAAAAATACTTGCTACAATCAGGTCAGAAAATCCACCAAAGAAAGTAAATATTAATATTCCTGAAATTAAAGATTTTTTACATCAATGTTTTATTGAAATAGCAAGAGAAATTTGGAAACACGCTTATTTGTTTCAAGAAACATCAGATTCGTGTTTATATCAACAAAATTATAACAAATGTGAAGAGCTCATATGTAATTCAATAGGTGAAACAGTAAGAGATATGTTACCTGTTAAGGAGATGTTGCGTGATCATTTAAATACTTTTGATAGTGAATTACTTGAAGAAACAGAAGATAGTGATGAAACTGACAATTTAGACGAGAAAATATCAGTAATAAAGAATGAATCTATAAAAAATTCTTTTGAAAATATTGAAAAAAACGCACTTGCCGCTGCTGTTTTAAATAACACCTTAACCGCACCTATCTCTGAATCCAATATAGAAAAAAAGAACACAGAAACGGTTGCCAATAATAATACAAACGATATAATGGCTTCTACAACATGTAAACTAATATCAACAGAATCTTCAAAAGATTCAAAACCAGAAGTTTCATTATTTTGTACTTCCAATTCTTCACCATCACAACAAATAAAAGAAGTGAATATAGATGATTCTAAAACACTAATGAATATTGACTTGGATTCACTTAACACTAATGATATTGTAAATGTTGATTTTAATGATGGTAATATGCTAAGCAAATTACAATCACTCGGAGATGACGCAACTGAATTTGAACAATGTTAGTAATACGTTTAAAAACACAATTCTAAAAAATAATAAAATAACATTATGACAAAGTGTAAAATTGTAAAAAAAAGAAACCTGAAAGTTGAAAATTTTTTAAGAAATGGTCCAATGGAAATTGATAATTTACAGAGTTATTATCCAACTCTTCATACTTTGAAAAAAATACCTTACTCTAAATGGAACACAATAATTTTAAATAAAACACTTGTAGATGTAGTAGATATAAATGAAAATATTGGCATAATATCCACAAAAAATGAAGATACTGAAGAAATTCCTTTTTTTTTAAAATGTACACCAATATTAGATACAACATCTTTGATTCAAGGTGAATATATAGATAACCATATTTCTCCATGGTTACCTACAAAAAATCATAGACAAGAAAACACTGCATTCAAGATACAAAATCCACAAAATACAGCGTATATTGATTCATTGTGTTCTATAATATTAGGTAGATTAACAGAGGAAGATGTATGTCCTCACTTTGGAAGTGTTTATGGTGTTTACAACGGAATTGTATCAGAGTATAATGAAGATATTACTCAGGAATATTCTGCATATAAAAGAGAAGATTGGTTCAAAAACGCAATATCTAAAAATAAATTAATATTGGATATTGAAAAGCAAGAATTAGAAAAAACAGATTTTGAAGAAATTGCTATTGAATCAATGGCAAATGACGATGATGATTTACTTTCATTGTCTAGTACTGAATCAAATGAACCCAATGTAAGTGCATCATATCCTAGACTTCCTGTTCAAATTGTTATGATGGAGAAATTCGAATATACCTTCGATGAATTAATTTCAAATGAAATTAATGATACATTATCTATATTATACGAACCATCTATTGTTAAGAGATATCTTCGTTATTTACGTAAAAATTTAACTATTAGAAAAATGAGTTCATGGATCTTTCAAATATGTTTTGCACTCACATATGCGAATGACAAATATGATTTTGTCCACAATGATCTTCATATCCAAAACATTATGGGTAAAAAAACTGACATTGAATATTTATACTACAAGGTAAATGAGAAAATATACAAAATACCGACATATGGGTATATTATGAAAATAATTGATTTTGGGAGAGCAACATTTACATATAATGACAACATATATTTTGGTGATGTATTTGAAAAGAAGAATGAAGCGGGTGGACAATATACGTATCCTTATGAAGATGATACATGGAGTGATATATCTTCAACTTCTAGTGAGTTTGATGAATATATAAGACATGATAGAGTTACAAAAAAGGAAGTAAATCCTTCTCCATGTTTTGATCTTTCGAGATTTGCTTGTTCTATATTGGAAGATTATGAAGATAAATGGAATGATTTAGACTCATTCCCACTTGGACAACTTTTATATAAATGGTGTACTGATGATAATGATAGAAATTTATTAGAATTAAATGGATTTGGTCTTTATAAACATATATCTAGATTTGTTTCACATACAAACCCAAGAGATCAACTCTCTCATGAAATATTTACTGAATTTTTAATAAATACAAATGAAGTATGTGATATTGATAAAATTTATTCATTACCATAAATAGATAAGTTTGGGTATCTTTTTTTTAATGTTATTTGGTAACATTATTTAAAAACATATCGAATAAATTCCAGTTAAATACAATGACAGATCCGGTATCTTTATTATCAATTGCATCATGTTCTCTTATATCTATAATAGCCCAAATACAAAATTCAAGGTGTAAAAAAATAAAAGCGTGTGGAATACAATGTGATAGAGATGTACCTGACGACGATGATGAACGCTAACTTTATTTAGGACACGAAGCTTTCGCATCTACATATCGTTTCATGATGATTTCATGATTTTGCTTTTGATAATTTTTTAAATCATATCTTATTTGATTATACATCATATATAAATCTCCTACGAATACAACTAATAACCATCCCAACATCAATACAGATATTAATGTATAACGAATGAAAATAGGATTTTTAAGTTGTTCTTCAAATGCCGTAAAACCAACTGCAATTAAAACTAAAAGTAATCCGGTCATAAATACAATGACTACAGCTTGTTGAGTATTCATATTATTATATACTAACTCTTTTTTTTTATTTTTTACTATAGAAACGGTACACTTATATTTTCAAATTATTACAAAATATAATTCAACTGCTTCCCATCATTAATATTATATTTGATATACATATTGCTCCACAAATCCACCATCTTTTTTTAAAACTTTTTTGTCTATTCAATTCAGGTTTACGCAACAAATAATAAGGTTCAGCATTAAATGGTGTATCACCTATAATATCTCCACACCATTTACCTAATTCTCCGGGTGTTACTTTTTCAGGATCAACTTCCAAATCTATAAAACCCAAACCTTGATAGAAACGCACTATTGTTTCAGAGCAAAATAGTCTTCTTCTTTTTTTGGATCTTAAAAAGGGTATTCCTAATCCAATACTTCTTCCACAATTGCAATTATATGATGTTAAACTATGATTTTTCCAAAAATATTCTATTCTTCTTCTGTATTTATTTTCATAAACATAGTCTATTAAATCTTTTTTATCGAGTTCAGATTCTTCATCAACAGTAAATTTGAATGGAGAATCTTTTAATCTGAAACATGCGATTGATGCACCATTGCTTAATTCATATTCAACTACATCTTTTAAATTTCTAATTTGAAGTCCATTCTCCATTTCATTATTTTCAACTTCTTTAATGCTACTCATACCTGCTAACATTGATTCTATTATATAGGTTTCTTCGTCCTTTTTATTTTTAAATTCAAAAAAATATTTAGGACATACGATACCTACATGTACCCAAGAGGATTTTATATTCAAATGATTCTCCTGAAAAATATCAAGACAAGTTGCTTTTATACCTTTTCCGGTAAAAAATATGATATCGCATGGTCTAAGTTCTTTTTTCCATTCTTCGTAATTATAATAAATATGACGCATTTACATATCGGAAATGTATTTCTTGTACCACTTATTTTTAAATTAAAATTTTAAAAGTATCCTTCATCCATTGCTGACCAAATTTGTTCTATATCCTTTTCATTATTCTCATTCATAATTATTCTATACCTCACACATCCCATTTGATTGTCTGTACAATAATATATTGTATCGTGAACATTTCCTTTTTTTTTGAATTTTTCAATTGTATCATCTGTATAACCTTGATATACAACATGCTCTTTTGGTTCATAAGAATATTGTGTGATTATTCTTTTTAATTCAGGTATCTCATAAACATTCATAAATCCCATTTGAGAATTTATATTGCATTCCGTTTTACCTTCTTTATTACTAACTTTTTTGTTGCCTTTCTTATTGACTTTCTTATTGCCTTTCTTATTGCTCCGCTTATTAGATTTTTTCTTAGATAGCATATTCATTTTTTTTTTAGATTTTTTTCTGTTGATAGCTTTCATTGTTGTTAATTTTTTTTTGGCCATTATTTATACCAAGTAAAATTTTTATTTAATTAATTCTCTAACCCAATTTTGAATAGGAGGTTGAACCCATTCATATAGAAAACCTTCCAAACCTTCTACTGAATTCCATTTCAAATTACATATACATTCATCTCCAATGTTACATTCAAAATACATAGTAGGATTTGGAATATACTCTATTCTTATTTTTTCATTTACAATTTCAATATTGAAATAATCAACTATTATATTGCTAACGATTGGTATTGACAATACCTTATCATTGAGTTGTATTCTCCCATAGTGAGAATTCATATCAATAATCGTTCCCTTTAGTGAAATAACATCTGTATTTTCAGACTTTTCTTCTAATTTGAATAGTTTTGTTAAATAATATTCAGTATCCATGTGTCCTCTTAGAAATTTGGATCTATTAACAAACATAAGTTCCAAATGAGTAGCATGATAATCATATAGAATACTTCTATGAACAAGTTGATCTGCAAATCTACGTAATGGACTAGTAAAATGTGTATATTCTTTCAGTTCTAGAGAGTTGTGGCTGATATCTTTTGATTTATCATAAAACATATACCATGCTCGTTCACCTTTTTCGGCTACTCTTAGAATACTCTTGTTTCCTCTATTTTTGATTAACCAATTTGCAACATATGCGTTTGCTTTGATCATACATAAACTTACTAACTCATGAATGTCTGATAACAGATGTTTTTCAATATTAAATATAGTACTGATACCCTCACTAATATCGTTAACACGGTCACTAGAGTTTTCATATGTCAAGTTTTCGTTCACACATACCTTTGATTTTACCAACCTTATATTACCATTTAGACCAAATATTACTGATAAACAATCTCTTTCTTCCTTTTCTAAAAGAGAATGTTTTTCTACTAATTTATTAGGTAACAAATTACAAATTGTACTATGATAAATAGTTTCAGACTGGTGTTTTGCAACATTGTGCAGTTCAATTGATTGAGTGCCATCATTGAATGTTTCAGTAGGAGAGGCAATATGTATGGCAAGTTCATTGGTTTCTTTATTATATGATAACGCATCATCAACATCTTTACATCCTTCTGGGTCTATACTAAACGTATCATATTTTGTCCAATCTTCTTCTGCTGGTACTTGGATAGACTCATCTTTTTTTAATTGAATATTCTCATCGGACAATAAGAGTTTATTCCAAGATCTATGAATTTTAGTTCGCGAACGTGGTAAAGTACAATATCCAAATCTAAGTACCTTTTCAAAACAAGATGGATCATTAACGCTACCTATATCTTCAACTAATATTCCCATAGGCATAGTTTCATTTTCATTCCATTTTTGTATTTCAACCCTTACATACATATCGTTTTTTGAGGGATTGTGTGAGGATGCAACGCAATAGCGAGGATATCCTCTTAAATGTGGGATAAATGTATATTTACGCATTCCTTTAGAATTTTTTCCCCAAATTGTTTTGCTACTCAATTTTAATCTCCCCCCTAATATTGATTTTTCAAAGCAAATAGTATCTGGTTCAATATCTATTTCATTGTCAATTTCATACCAATTTCTAACTCCTTGAATCCAACATGGACTCTTCTTTGGTTTTTCTTGTTCTGCATTTTTTATTGTAATATTTCTAGATATATTCACATTTTGGTTGGGAACTAATCTAGAAGCTTCACATTCATACCAGAATACGCTGTTTGTCTCTTCTACATAAATATATATGTAAACTAACCTAGAAATATGAGTTCTATCTAAAACATAACCTTTCTGATTATCCATATATGTACTCATAATCACTCTATTTTGGTATTTATTACTTTATTTAACACCTGTATTCTCAATCATTTTTTAAAAACATACCAAAGTCTCTACGATCTTGGAAAATGTTAGAACACGCTTTTTTAACAAAATAAATTACATTCTTAAAAAAATTTACAATCAGGAAATAGTAAGATTTATCTGTGTACATATCCTTTTTTTTATTGGGTTCTGTATTTTTGAAATCAAAAAAATTATTGAAATAACTTTGAAGTGTTTCTTTCTCTAATTTAGAGAGGAAATCTAAATATGTCTCTCTTGAAATCTGGTTAGACTGGTTACTTAATTTATTAAACAATAATTCGGCTGTTTCTACGTGATTAATTAGTAAAATTTTTTGCAATTCAGGTACTGTATCAATTGTGTCTTTATTCATACGCAATGTAATTTGTTTATAAGATTGTGTCACTAATGAAAATAGAATAAATTCGGATGATTTATTATTTTCTATTTGAAATTTTTCAAAATATCCTAAGACCTTACCTGTCTCGTTTGCATTTAATATAAGATTAACTATCTTTTCTGAATTTTTCTCAAATGGTAACATTATTATGTTTATATAAGGAATCTTCTATTTATATTTATAAGTATGGCCGGAGGGTTAATTCAATTATCAGCATATGGTGCACAAAATCAATATTTAAATGGAAATCCACAAATGACCTTCTTTAAAGCTGTTTATAGACGTTATACAAATTTTTCAATGGATGCTATCAGAATTGATTTTGAAGGAACAAGTGAATTATCTATTGATCTCGATGTACAACTTAGGTGTAAAATTCCAAGAAGTGGAGATCTTATAAGCAAAATGTATTTTGTTATCAATTTACCAGATATATATTCTGGTTATGATCCAGAAACGGATATTGACTATAAATTTTGGTGGATATCCTCAATTGGTACGAATATGATCAAAAAAACCAATATATCTATTGGGGGTAACAAGATTAGTGAGATGTACGGAGAGTGGATTGAGATTTGGCATGAAATATTCGGGGATCATGCTACAAAATCGCATTATGATCATATGACGGGCAATGTAGCAGACGTGTTTATGCCTCAATATAATGGTATTAATGGAGGTACATATCCTACTTCTACCCTATCTCCATATTTACATACAAATCCACAAGATGCGACAAAAGTTACTATTTTTACCGCAAACCCTTATTTACAACCTCCATCAATTCCTGGTAGAACACTTTATGTACCTCTTCCATTTTGGTTTACTACAAATCCTGGACTAGCATTGCCATTAATATCTCTTCAATATCATGAAGTTCATATTGAGATAGAATTGAGAAAAATAACTGAATTATATACAATTATTGAGACTAAAAATAATATAGGTAGTGCGGTTAGGGGTCAAAGACGCAGACCACTTTCTAGTGAATCGCATCATCATATTGGCAATTTTATAACGGGAAATAAGAGTGAAGATTTTGTAAGAAACACAGATTTAGGGGATGGTAATACAAACATTCAAGGTTGGAATATGGATGCTCATCTTCTTGTAAATTACATATATCTTGATAAAGAAGAACGTACAAGATTTTCAAATAATTCTCATGAATATTTGATAGAACAAGTGAATCTTAAAGAATTTATGGGTATAGTTGGTACAAAGACGTTAAATCTTGAATTAGAACATCCTGTAAAATACCTTGTTTGGTTTGGACAAAGGGATGATATTGTAACTGAAGTAAATGCTCATAATAATTATACAAATTGGAGACATGAATTTATTCCACCGGGATCGGACAGTTATTTAGAGTTTGTTGGAGCTGATAACCAAGATGTTCTTTTTTATGAGTTAGCAGAAACAGACGGTTCACCTATAATAAATCAACTCTCCCCTACAAATGAGTTTGGTTCTATTAATTACACAGAAAAAGATAGAGCTGAATTGCCAACTAAATTTAATTATCATTTTTATAAAGAAAATATAATAGAATCCACAAGACTTTTGTTTAATGGTATCGAAAGATACGCATCAATGGAAAAAATGTATTTTGAGCATGTTCAACCTTATCAACACGATGTTAAATTAGATAAAAAAGGTGTGCATATGTATTCCTTTTCATTAGATCCTACAAAATATCAACCGTCTGGAGCATGTAATATGTCACGAATAAAAAATGTACAATTAGAAGTGGAAACTGTAGATGTATATTCTGTAGAAAACAATACATCCTCAAATGAAACCCTCCAACACGAATACAAATTTAATATTAATGTATATGCAGTTAATTACAATATATTAAGAATAATGTCTGGTATGGCAGGATTGAGTTTTAGTTCTTAAATTTATATAATTATAAATTTAATAATGGTAGGATCAGAAATTGAATTGGGACCTTCTGATTCAAGGTGGCTTACAACCAATATATTAATTCACGATTTGTGTCATGATTTTAATGTTAGTACTATGAAACAAAGAATGTCAAAATTAAATAGTTTATTTAAAAGTTTTTCTGATAAATTTCCTATA
>MDSV01186541.1_pt1 | contig 16642 bp, 13 predicted proteins | sample 810851 | NCBI WGS metagenome assembly MDSV01 (sample SAMN05326640, study PRJNA326480) | marine metagenome | isolation source: seawater | place: Atlantic Ocean: North East | collected 2012 | reverse complement strand
CAGCACAGTCTAATATGTTTCCATCACAATCACATGTATCATCTGCAATACCTTCACCATCACATACACCACACTCATCTAAAACAGCATTACCACCACATTCACCTAAACAATCTAAATCAACTAAACAATTGCCATCACAATCAAAATTTTCTAATGCATACTCACAAGTTCCGTTATCTGCAGTAGCACCAACTTCATAATTGCATGCATCTAAGTCTGTGCATCCATAAACATTATTATCAAATTCTAAACAATCGCCATAAATTACCTCAATAGGTTCACCTGCTGGATCAGATATAATAGCATCTACAATACATCCACTCCCAGACATTGAGTCTATCTGTAAATTTGTTAAAATATATGTTCCTGGATTTAAAACATTTCCCTGAAGTGAAAATCCAATTACCATATTTGTAGTAGAACTATATTCTACTGTAAAATTATTTTCTTCAGCTAAACCACCGAAAGCGCTTGATAAAGAAAGATCTTCAAGGCCAAACTGAAAACCTGCTAAAGGAGTGTTAGAATCAATCAAAACCTCAACAATACCATTAGAATAATTACCAAAACCAATAAATGCAACTGGGCTGTCTTCCTCTTCGTCTGATTCATCTTCATTTTCATCTGATTCATCATTATCATCAGTTTCATTGTTTACACAATCACCCCCCCACCATCCTGAGCTCATCCATTCACAATTTGAATTTTCAATACATTCCCAGTAGCTTAATTCTGAACATAGTACTTCATCATTAAAATTTGAATTCTCTTGGCTGGGGGTTCCGCCAAAAACATAACTTGGCTGCCAAGCATGCGGATCATTGTTATCAGCATGAGGATTAACTAATTCTAATGAAGGTCCGTGACCATCAGGATCATGGGGCCAAGGAGCTTGGTCATCATAATGTACATAATCTTTAATATTGTAACCGTTACAAGAAGAGTCAACCAAAATCAATTCTGTTCCATAATTAGGTAAATACTCATCTCCCCAATCAATACTATTTTCATATAGATTGCTATTATGTGCTAAAACCACATATTCATTCGCACCGATGTGCACATTAGAGTCAAATTGATAAATTTCTTCATAATAACAGCCCCAACAATTATCATGTTTGTATAGTGACCAATGTGAAATGTTAACAGAATCATTACACCTATTATATAATTCAACAAATTCATAATCGGAGTCGGATTGACCCTGATCAATGTCTGGATTATAATGAATTTCGTTGATTACTACACAGTCTGATGCAAAAATCAAACTGAATGACAACATATATATACTTAATAATAGCTTAATCATAAGCTCTCCCTATAAGTTATTTATCATTTTATATTTAAAATGCACGCTTTGCACGATTTAAATTAAATAACATAATTTTTAAATACAAGCAAATAAGCATATTTAATATTTCTTTTTTACCTAATGGCCTCAACTTTTCAACGATATTTGGTTGCCAAATATCATTTACTATTGTAATTTACAAAATCCTTTTAACTAAATTGTGTAACAATTCGTGAAAATTAATTTATGAAGAAGTACGTTTATTTATTTTTACCAAATAATGCTGAAGGCTCCAACAAAATGCAAGACATTTTGGGGGGAAAGGGCGCTAATCTAGCTGAAATGTGTAATTTATCAATCCCCGTTCCTCCTGGATTTACCATTAGCACTGAAGTATGTACGCATTACATGAAATATCAAAAATATCCTTCTGGTTTTAAAAAACAAGTCAACGATGCATTAAAAACGATAGAATTTACAATCAACAAAAAATTTGGTGACACTAAGAACCCGTTGTTGTTATCGGTTAGATCAGGCGCAAGACAATCTATGCCTGGAATGATGGAAACTGTTCTCAATATTGGCTTAACTCAAAAAACAATTAATGGACTCACCCAGCAAACCCAAAATCAAAAATTTGTATATGATTCATACAGAAGACTTTTAATGATGTATGCCGATGTTGTTATGGAAGCAAATGCAAATAAAAAAAATATTAGAATAAAATTAGAGCAAATACTTAGTAATATAAAATTGAAAAACAAAGTTAAAAAAGATAGCGACTTAAATGAAAAACAACTTATTAAGCTATGTGAAAAATTTAATAATATAATTTCTGATAATTTTAATACACCGTTCCCTCAAAATCACAAAGACCAGTTATGGGGTGCAATTGAGGCTGTTATGCATTCATGGAACTGTAAACGTGCAATGGAATATAGAAACATAGAAAACATACCCCATGAATGGGGAACAGCTGTCAATATTCAGTGCATGGTATTTGGAAATATGGGACACGACTCAGCAACTGGTGTTGGTTTTACACGAAATCCTTCAACCGGAGAAAAAAAATTTTTTGGAGAATGGCTGCGTAATGCACAAGGAGAAGATGTTGTCGCAGGCGTTAGAACTCCCAATCCAATAAGCAATAATTCTAAACATGACCTAGAAAATCAAATGCCATCAATGTATAAAGAATTAAATAAAATACAAAAAAAATTAGAACGTCATTATAATGAAATGCAAGATATAGAATTCACTATTGAAAAAAATAAATTATGGCTATTACAAACCAGAAAAGGCAAAAGAAATGGATTTGCAACAATTAAGATTGCATTAGATATGTTAAGTGAAAAAATGCATAACCAAAAATCTATGATTAATAAAATTAAACCTAAACATATTAATGAAATCTTGCTTCCAACAATTAACTATAATACAAATCATAAATTGGATATTGCAGGCAAAGGACTGCCCGCTGGTCCAGGGTGTGCAACAGGACAGGTGGTCTTTACTCCAGAAGATGCTGAGATATATTTTAATAAAGGAAAACAAGTTATTTTGGTTAGAGAAGAAACTTCACCAGAAGATGTTCAAGGAATGTTTGTATCAAATGCGATCCTTACATCTAAAGGAGGAATGACTTCTCATGCTGCGCTTGTAGCGCGCGGCTGGGGAAAGTGTTGTGTCGTTGGCTGTAACGATATTTCTATTAATTATCAAGATAAAAGCTGTTCTACTAGTAGTCATACAATTAAACAAGGGGACTGGGTTACGCTTGATGGTTCTAAAGGGCTGGTTTATATTGGTCAGATAGAGCTAACAAAACCAAAGATTAAAAAAAACGAGCTATTTAATCGATTGTTAGAAATTATAAACAAAAAGAAAAAAATTACAGTTAGAGCTAATGCAGATAGAAAAAAAGATTCATCTAACGCTTTAGCCTTAGGTGCGCAGGGCATAGGGCTATGCAGGACAGAACATATGTTTTTTGAAACAGAAAGAATTATAGCAATGAGAAAAATGATTTTAGCATCTAAATCTATTGATAGAAGAAATGCTATTATGAAATTATTACCTTATCAACAAAAAGATTTTTATAAAATTCTAAAAGTCATGAATGACAAACCGGTAACTATTCGACTTCTAGATCCACCACTTCATGAATTTTTGCCGAGCAATAATTATCAAATTAATAAATTAGCTAAAGATTTACAAATAACTCAATCAAACCTAAAACAAACTATTGATATTCTTCATGAATCCAATCCTATGCTGGGACATAGAGGCTGTCGTTTAGCAGTTACATATCCAGAAATTACAGAAATGCAAACTCAAGCAATTGCAAAGGCTACAAGTCAACTTATAAAAGAAGGATATAGTCCTAAGCCTGAAATAATGGTTCCTCTAGTTGGAAATTTGGGTGAATTTATAAATCAAAAACATATAATTCAATCTGCTCTTAATAATATTTTTTCAAATCAATCATTAATAAAAAAACCAAGTATCAAAATAGGGACAATGATAGAATTGCCGCGAGCTTGTTTGATTGCGGATAAAATAGCAGTTCATGCAGACTTTCTTTCATTTGGCACAAACGATCTGACACAAACTACATTTGGTTTTTCTAGAGATGATATTGGTAGTTTTTTACCTGAATATATGAGTCAAAAAATCATAAAAAATGATCCCTTTGAATCTCTGGATATTGAAGGTGTTGGTGAATTAATTATCATTGCAATCAAAAAAGCAAAAAAAATAAAACCGGATATCAAAATTGGAGTATGCGGAGAGCATGGAGGTGATCCTAAATCTATTGAGTTCTTAGTTAATGCTGGCGTTGATTATGTTAGCTGTTCACCTTATCGTGTTCCTATAGCTAGCTTAACACTTGCTCAAATTTCTTGATAATTGTTGTAACAAAATAATCTGTTATTTATATTAGTTAAATTAGTATATTTGCAACGATTAATAATTAATGAGGTATATATTATGAAAAAATTAAATTTATTTTTAGTATTAATTGCGTCTAACTTTTTATTTAGTGAAAACTTTAATACTACACAACAAAACGATGAACTTACAAAAAAGGTGTTTCAGGCTATTTGGGAAGAAGCCATGGAAGCAAAATATAAAGTTTCTCAAGCAACTCCTCAACTGAGAGAGGAACTATTGGAAAATTTATGTTCTTCTGCTCCCTCTACTAATTTTGTAACACATGCAGACTTGTCTGATTCATTAACACAGGCAGAAAATACTTCTGCAAGCGTTTTTGTTTCTACTGACAATCAAAATACTTGGATTGAAAACTCTGATGTTACTCCTCTTAATCAAGAAGGATATGAGACTACATGGAGTGCCACAACCAATACTAATGGCGGTGACAACGTACACTGGTATTTAAGCGGTTCTGTTGATTCAGGATCTTTAGGCTTAGGATTTGGACAAATTACAGTAGCGCAATCTCCTTATAATCAAAACAATGTGTGGCCACCAAGTAATAATTTATATGCAAATATGGCAACAGATCCAGCTGGAGATACCAGTTCAGGTCAAGATATTATTGGAGTGAGAGCAACCTATAGTGATAACAAACTGTATGCAGCTATGGACTTAAATAGCTCCTGTTGTGACGAAGGAAGCTTCTTTGGTCCTTGGAATTTATATTCAATTGCTGTTGTCAACCCGGATGCTGGTGATGCTCCAACTGCTTATGCTTATGTTTATGGTAATGGTGGACTTGGACAAATATATCCCGGTATATATAAAATTGATGGTGACTTAACAACTGGTGAAGTGAGTGGTTTTGAAGTACTCAGTACTAATTTTGAATATTCAACATCAGGAAATTCTTTACAAGCTAACTCAATGCTTGATATTATAACTAATGATTCAGGTTGGGGGGAATGGCCAAACTCATTTAATGGAGTCGTGCTAGTTGGTGTAGTTGTTAGTGCAGGAATTGATATTATTGCTGGTGGAACTCCTGCTATATTAGATACATCTGATCCTGGAGTATTAGTAATGACAACACAAATTCAAAATGGAAATATTGCCCCGACATTAGCAAATCCTACATTTAATGCTGAAACAAATGAAATTTCTATAACATATACTGACCTAGATAATAACTTAGCGACAACTAAACAGGTAATGATAAATGACACAACCCTTGAAATGATTCCTTCTAGTCATACATATTCAGAAGGTGTAACTTTTACGGCTAATGTTAATGGCAGTGGAATGGCTCAATTTTATTTTAGCGATGGGGCAGATGACGTAATGCTTGAGCTTGACTTAGGTGGTGGTTGTGATGTACTAGGCGATGCAAATAATGATAGCCAAATCAATGTGCTTGATGTTGTATTAACTGTAAATTTAATTTTAGATCCTAATGCTGAATATAATCAATGTTCAGATATTAATGACGATGAACAAATTAACGTTCTTGATGTAGTATCATTAGTGAATATTATTCTTGGTAGAAGTTAATGGGCTAGTTAAATAAATCTTATTATAATAAAAAAGCCTCATATTATTGAGGCTTTTTTATTTATCAATAATATTATTAAATACAAAAATTATTCAATCATATCCTGCTCAGATAGAATATCATCTAAACTAATTTCTCCCGCCTTTGCTAAATCTTTAGCAAGCTGAACTATTGATAGCTGGGCTGTTTCTATATCTTTTTTTGATAAAGGTGTTGTTACCGGAGTAAACATTTTTTGTTTTCTTGATGGAAGAAAAGATATAATTTGATTTACTGTTTCTTCATCAAATCCTTTTAATGCTTTAGCCATTGCATCAATATCAAGTTCTGGATTTTTCCAAAATGTTCCCATTAGATGATTTGGCATTTCCAATAAATCATCAAATGATAAAAAATGTTTTTTGATTTCTGAATACAGCTCGGGATCATCTTGTGCAATTTGTTCTAAATATTGATCTGCTTCAGTAATAGACATTTGATTTAATAATGTCGCTATGCTTTTGGGGCCACCCCTAGTAAATTCTTTTGGTGATGGAAGAAAGGATATTTTCTTTTTAAGTTCATGTGCTATATTAACTATACCCTCAAGAGGAATATCTGTTAAATCAGCAAACTGCATGATGATTTCGTGCTTAATTTGATTAGAAAAACGATTTAAAATTTTAATTTTTCTTTCTTCTGACAATTGATCTAAAGTCAAAGCAATAACCTTGGATGACTCTGTAGTAATTAAATAATAAATCTGTTCATCATTTAAACTATCTAAAAAAGCAAATAACTTTTTGTCTTTATTAATATTCCTGTACTTAAGAGTCATTAACTTAAAATAAAACTCTTCTAAAATTAACTGTTTAACATTAAAAGGAATATTTTTTAATTCTTTACTTCGAACCCTAATACGCAAAATATCACTTTCTGAAATACCCTGAAACATGGTAAGCGCTAAAGACTCTCCTAAAATCTGAAATAATATAGCCGCCTTATCTAATCCTGGTAAAGCATCTATTAATTCATTATCCATATTATTTAAATCCTATAATTTTATTAAATTTATGCAGACCCTTCTTCGCCTGCTTCTTGTTCACTATCACTAGAATTATCACCAGATCCTGTATCTAGCCAATCTTGCACAATTTGATTAGATCCATCTTTTTGACTTACCCCTAAAGCGACTGCAGATTGACGTAAATCCTTTAAGTCTGATCGCACAACATCTGAATTATCATTAGCATGTGTCGCTGAATCTAAATCAAAAGATGTAGGAGCTGGACTATTAACTACTGGAGTAACTACCTTTGAAGCAGAACTTTCATTATTATCTGTTGAATTGGATTGATTGCTTTTTGGCTTTAAATAAACCGGTTTTCTAGACATCATTAAAACAATAACGACAACCAATCCTACTGCAAAAAGAATTCCAGCAATAACTAAAATCAATGTAGTTGTGCTCATGCCCTGCTGAGGGGGAAAAGATAAATCTGGATCAGCATTTGGATCTATCCCAGATTTAATAATATCCATTAATTTATTGGTCAATTGATCATTTGACTCAAGTCTTCCTCTAACAGCTTCATCTAATTTTATAGAAGTCACTAAGTAAAGTGAGTCTTGTTTTTTTCTATATTCCTTTTCAATAGATTCTAAATTTGACATACGAACCGAATCTGCTAATTGACGCGACTTTTCACGTTGGCGTGCTTGATTTTCCCATTCCGTTCGTGCATCTTCTGATATTGCTAATTGTTTTTCAAGCTCATCAAATTTCCAATTTAAAATCTGCTGTTCTGCATTTCTTTTATCTTCTTCTAATTTTTCAATTTTAGCTAATAAATTATCATAGCTTGATGATGCACCACTAGATGACATGTTCATTGTTTCAAACCTAATGCAGTCTTCACAGTCTTGAATTTCTGGTATGGACTCCTTTACCAAAGCCTGTATGTTTTGACGCATTGCTCCGCTTGCAATCGATGACTCTAAATAAATAGCAATATCAAGGCCATACAGTAAATATTTATCTGCTGAATACTGATATGTGTTTCCTGTATTCTGTTTGATGTTTTGTGGAACTGTTGGAAGTAAGCCTGGAATAGCACTATACTTAGAACCGTTAGAAGAGGGGTCATTTTCATCTGACATTGAAAATGCTTTTAAATCCATTCTAGCATTTACAATAATAACGTACTGAGATTGTTCTAATAATTTATTAATAGTAACATTTACTTTATCTCGGATAGCATTTTCAACATTTATTTTTTGTGTTATCAATTCAACGTTTTGTGAAAACAAAGTTGTTATTAAAATAAATAAGGTTAATAAACATCGAGTAAATATTTTTTGTAGTTGATTCATACTATCTCCCAATAGATTTAATTTTTACTAAATACGATTTTAATTCGTCTATTTGATTTTTTTTGTTCTATAGTTTTATTATTTTCAGCAATCACACTGTCTGTTACTTTTCCGCTTCTAACATCATACCATGATAAACTTGCAGGCCATCTATCAGCATATCCCGATGCCTGTAATTTACCAGAATTTACACCAATATCAATCAAATAATTTACAACTTTTGATGCTCTTGCTGAAGACAATTCCCAGTTCGAGGGATAAATTTTTTGCAATGATTTAGGAATATTATCTGAATCAGTATGACCCTCTACAACTATTAATCTAAAATCATCTTGCTGAGCAAAAACTTTTGATGATGCCTGCTTAAGAACTTCTGCTAAGGTACTATGAATAGTTGTACTTCCAGACTCAAAACAAATATCTCCATCAATCTCTAAAGTTACTCCTCGGGGATCAGCTCCAACTTTAGCTTTTTCTTCTATGCCTAACTCTTCTAAAATATCTTCAAAATCTTCAGTCACTGCATTAAATGATTTTAATTCTGGCTGATCTCCCATACCATCTTTCATTTGCGATATCTTAACAGGGTCAGGAGAAGATAGTGAAAATAGTAAAACAAAAAATGCAAATAGCAGAGTCATCATATCTGCGTATGTCAAAAGCCAAGACTGCTCCTCCTTAATACTACCAACAGCCTCATCAACAACCTGTTCTACCTGATTTTTATTCATCATCTTTAAAATGTTTTAAACGTAATTCTGTAGGAATATATGCTGTTAACTTATCACGAACATCTAAAGGATGTTTTTTTTGATGCAATAAACAAATACCTTCTATCATTAATTGATAACACTGTACATTTTCTTTATTTCTAGATTTAATTTTTTCAGCAAAAGGGTTAAAAATTAAATTTGCTAATATTGTACCGTAGAATGTGGTAATAAGTGCTACACCCATTGCTGGGCCAATACCATCTATTCCTCCACCCCCATCGCTATCTGAACCTCCCATACCAAATAACATGAATACCAAGCCAATTAATGTTCCAACCATACCAAAGGCTGGTGCATATGTTCCCATAGTTTTCATTAATTCAGACTCATGTAACTCACGTTTATATCTAAACGCTTCCCTTTGTTCCAGAATTTCTCGCATATCATCTAATTTCATTCCCTGAGTAACAAATGCTACACCATCCTGTATAAATGGATTTTTAATATTTGGTAATTCTTTCTCTAATTCTGCTGGTCCCTTGCGATTTACCTCTGCTAAATCAATAATGGTTTGCACTAATTCTTCTGGTTTGAATTTTGGTTTTGAAAATGCAAATTTCATAATTCCAAGTACTCTAGTGACCTCGTTTAGCCTAAATGCTACAGCCGTTGCAGCCACAGTACCTCCAAGCACTATCATCATACTTGATGTACTCCAAAATTTTAACATTGAAATACCGCCTGCAGATGCCTCTATAAACATTGAAACCAGTACCAATGCTGTTCCTATTATAAGTCCTAAAATTGTGGCTAAATCCATTTAAACTCCTTTAATTTATTTTACTCCGGCAAAATAACTGACTTTAAATCTTTGTTATCTTTTAAATTCATTAATACTGTACGAACCTCTTCATATTCTGGATCTAAAGTTAATGCAATATTCCAGTTAACCGTTGCTCTTGATAAATCTCCGAGACGATAATATATTGATCCTTTTCTGGCATAAGCTATAGCCAAATTAGGAAATATTGCTATTGCTCTATCTGTTTCTTCTAATGCATTTTGATAGTTTTGAGTATAGTAATATGCTAAAGATTGTGATAAATGCTTCATTGCTTGATTTAAGTTTAATTCAACAATTTTATCATCTAATAATACCATGCTCAGTGAATCCTCTAGATAATTAATACGCTGCTTTAAAGATTGATTAATAGATTGTAATGACTCTTGTGCCTGTATGTTTTGTGTTAAAGAGTCCTCAAGAGCAGTAATCAAAACAGTTGCCTGCCTAACTAGAGAGTCAATGGATTCATCGTAAGGTAACTGATGGTAAATTGAAGATAAATCATTAACAGAGCTTTTTACTTTTTTATATTTTAAATTTGGAATATTCATTTGAAATCCTAACGCAAGAGATGTTGCGTCATTTATAATGGAACCATCCTCATTCCAATCTCCAAATTTACCTATTTCTCCAAAATTGGTGACGGCTAAATTAATTGTCCAAGCTTTATTAACTGGTATAGATGTCCCTAAATTTATTCCACTACCATCATATTCTAACATAAAATTTAAGCCTCCCTTATCTAACATTAGGGGTGTGTGGAGTCTAAACCCTAAAAAGAAATTTGCTGCAGTTGTGTCTGTAACTGATTGATTATAATCATGCGAATCAAATGATAGTGCCCCTGTACCAAACCCTAAAGTAGACTCTAGTTTATAATTATTTTTCATTGTCTGTAAATAATTAAAGGATGTAAATAAAGATACTCTATGCGGGCCATCTGTTGTATATAACATATCATGTAAGCCCATAGTAATGCCTATATTATTTCTTTTAAAAACCTGCTTATGTATATGGAAACTAATGTTTGATGGAGGAGAAAAAGCAATATCTTCTTCTAAAAATTCATGTGGAACAGTATAGGAGAGACCATAATGATATCCTGATAAAGTTATACCTTGAAAATAATTAGAAAAAGCATAATTAAAATCACTTAAATGTGTTACTTCTCCACCAAATCCTACAATATATTGATTATAATATGCTAAATGAGAGGCACCAGGAGTACGAATTACTGAACCCGGCCTAGAAAAAGCAACACGCGTATTTGACAGTAGTATGGATAAACAGCAAAAGATAATGATGCTTATTCTTTTATTCATATTCTTCCCAATCTATTCTGTAAGTATAGCTTACAAAGGGACCAAAATCACTTGGAATTATTAAGGAGAAGTCTCCTATCTCATCATTGTAAAGCGAAGATGTAGACATTGCATTTGCTTCAAAAGAAACTGATGAGCCATTGATAAATGATGTATAATCTACGGGCATACTATCATAGCTTTGATTTCTATAAATGGTAAATGTGATTTTTGCAAAATCTGCTCTTTTAGAACCAATATTTTTAACTTGACCTGATAAAACAGTATTTTGATTTTCATCTTTTGTTTCTTGAAAATCACCTAATAATATTACTTCTGCAGAATGTTGATTTGTCATACCATCAACTTGTTCATCTATTTCATTTTGAGCATTTAATTCTATTATTGAATCATCCTTATCAATTAGAGTTGCAGACTGGTCAACAACTCTCATAATAGTGTTTTTTTCTATTGCCAACGTACCTATTAAGGTTTCGAGTTGCACAATTAAATCATCTTGATATGTAATATTGCCATATAACATGCTACCATTGGTCAATAATATTTTTTTATTAAAAAACAATGTTGGGTTTTCAAGTGCCATAGACTGCGCTTGATAAGAATTTAAAAGTTCTTCTAAATACTTTACTCTCGCAATTAAGCTATTCGTTTCATTTTCTGTTGATTCAGCATTGCCAATAAAGTCTTGAATCATAGGGTCAGAGGTCTCAAATGACAATTCCTCTACTTTATCATTCTTTTTATCTTTTTTGTTTTGTTTAATATTTTTTTTACCAGAACAACTTACTCCAATAAATAGAGCTAAAAATATGATGAAGGTTTGCTTTGTTGTAAATTTCAAAATCAATTCCTTATGTTTTTGGTTAGATTTGACAAAATAAGCACATTAATAAGGTATTAATAATATGCCTGAAATAACAAGTAATATCTAACTATTTTTATTATTAGATTACATATATAAATTTTAATATAATATTATGATACTAAACTTATTAAAATCAAAAATTCATAGAGCAACTGTAACAGAGGCAAATTTAGATTATATTGGATCAATCAGTATTGATGCAGCCCTTATGAAAGCTGCTAATATTCAAGAGTTTGAAGCTGTCCATGTGCTTAACATATCGAATGGAGAGAGGCTAATTACCTATGCTATAAAGGCTCCAAAACACACTGGTGAAATATGTATTAATGGTGCTGCTGCCCACTTAGCTAAAGAGGGAGATATGGTTATTATTGTTGCTTATTGTATGATTGATGACAAGCAAACATCTAAGCATAATCCAACTATTGTACATGTAGACAAAAACAACAAGATTGTTTAGTGAAAAAAACAACTATTCAAAATATTAAAGATTTTAAAGATAGTCCCAGCCCTTTTGCAACCCTTACAGCTTATGACTTTTGTAGTGCACAAATTTTAGATACAGCAGGTATTCCCCTTATATTAGTTGGAGACAGTGCCTCTATGACTATTTATGGATATGATACTACTGTGCCTGTTTCAATGAATGAAATGCTTTTAGTGGTTAAGGCTGTAACAAGGGGTGTTAAACAGTCTTTAGTGGTAGCAGATATGCCCTTTTTATCATATCAACCTTCTGTTGAAGAAACAATTAAAAATGCAGGAATATTAATGAAAGAAGGTGGTGCTAATGCTGTTAAATTAGAAGGAGGGCAGCATGTAGCGTCTAATATTAAAGCGCTGGTTAAGGCTGGTATACCTGTTCTTGGTCACGTTGGGCTTATGCCACAATCGGTTAATCAGACCTCAGGCTATAAAATACAGGGGAAAACAGATGAAAGTGCTGCTCAAATCTTAAAAGATGCAAAGGCAGTAGAGTCTTCTGGTGCTTTTGGAATTGTTTTAGAATGTATTCCAGAGGCTTTAGCAACACAAATTACGAAAACTATATCAATACCAACAATTGGTATTGGTTCAGGCGATACATGTGATGGCCAAATACAGGTATTTCATGATATTGTTGGCTTAACAAAAAACAAACCGCCTAAACATGCCAAGCAATATGCAGATTTGTATACAACAATTTTAAATATTGTAAAAAAATATCAAATAGATATCAAAAAATCATAATATGAAAATAATCAAAACGGTTGATGAATTTGCGGCTTGGAGGAATAGGCAAAAAAATTCTATCGGCTTTGTTCCAACCCTTGGCGCTTTACATGATGGACACATGTCTCTTATCAAACAATCTAAGAAAAAATGTCAATCTACCGTTGTATCAATTTTTTTAAATCCCACTCAATTTGCTCAAAATGAAGATCTTGACTCTTATCCGTCTACACTAGATCAAGACATTCACAATCTTGATTTTTTAAGTGTTGATATTTTATTTCTACCCAATGAAAAAGAGATGTACCAAAATGTTAGCGAAGTTAAGATTCCTTCAAGTGATTTATTTAATAAACTAGAAGGAAAGTCAAGACCTCACTTTTTTTATGGAGTCACAACCATTGTAGCGAAATTATTTAATGTCATTAAACCGACTCATACTTTTTTTGGAGAAAAAGATGCGCAACAGCTTTTCATTATAACAGAAATGATAGCTACTATGAAATATTCAATTAAATTGGTTTCGTGTCCTACTATAAGGGATAAAAATGGACTAGCTTTAAGTTCTCGAAATAGCTATCTATCAACGGATGACAAAAAACAAGCTGCAATAATCTATCAAAGCTTAATGAAAGTTAAAGAGGGTTTGGATCAAGGAATTTCTAATCCTAACAAGCTAAAAGATATATTTAAAAAAAATATTGTTACAAACCATAATATGAAAATTGACTATATATCTATTGCTGATATTAAAACCTTAGATGAAATTGATACAATTAAAGAACAAAAGGTTTTAGTTGGCACTGCTGTATTTTTTCGGGGTGTTAGACTAATTGATAATTTTATTTACCCATTATCAGAAACATAATGCGTACCCTTGCTTTCTCGAGCCTCTATGCTAGATGCAATAATTGCAAGCGCTGTTTGAGCTCCATTCCTAAGAGCTATAATGTTTTTATCTAATTTACTGTTTTGATAAAACTTTTCTACATCGGATTGTAGGTTGCGTAAGATATGCATTGCAGAATGCAGCTTGTCTTGAGATCTAATCAGGCCTCCTAGGTTCCACATTGTGTTTTTAATCGCCAGCCATTCTTGAGCAATATGAGATGGGTCAACTGTTCCATGTCCCTGTTTCCAGTCTTCCATTGATGGAAAATAGTCTCCATCATCTTTGTTTTCTATTGCATCTTGGCCTGCAAAATGTCCCCAAACTATACACTCTAAAAGTGAAGTGCTGGCTAGGCGATTAGCCCCATGAAGCCCACTACATGCTATTTCTCCAACTGCATATAGTCGCTTCAAAGATGTTTTTCCAACTAAATTAACTCCTACTCCTCCACAACTATAATGAGCTGCTGGAACAATTGGGATGGGCTGCTTAGACATATCTATTCCCTTTGATAAACAATGTTTATAAATTGTTGGAAACCTATTCTTAATCCAACTACTATCTTTATGTGATATGTCTAAGAACATGCAATCCATATCACTCTCAATCATCTCTGTATGAATTGCGCGAGATACAACGTCTCGTGGAGCAAGCGCTTCTAGCTTATGATAGCGGTGCATGAATTCTTGATTGTCTGCATTAATTAATTTTCCTCCTTCACCTCTAACAGCTTCTGAAATTAAAAACCTTCCACTTGGATGATACAGTGCAGTTGGATGAAATTGAATGTAGTGCAAATTAAAACATCGAGCACCTGCACGCCATGCCATAGCTATGCCGTCTCCCGTTGCTTCTTTTGGGTTAGTGGTATGCATAAATAATTGACCAAGCCCCCCAGTTGCCAAAATTGTTTTAGATGATAAAATAGGTATCACATCATTGTTGTGGTTTAAAACCATTGCACCAAAACATGCAGGTTTTTTATAAATATCAGTGGATATTGTTGAATGATGAGAAAAGGTTAGTAGGTCAATTGCTGTGTGATTTATTAAAATTTCTACATTATCCATCTTCTTTAGGTATTTTAAGGCTGATTTATGAATACTTAATCCTGTTTTATCTTGATTATAGATGACTCTTGGATCGCTATGAGCACCCTCTGCAACACGTTTTAATTCGTCGCCATTTCTATCAAAGTTTGTTTGTATAGTATCAATTAAAATATTTTTTACAAGCCTTGGGCCATGTTCACATAAATGATCAACAGCCTCTTCCCAACAATGACCAGCACCTGCATCTAAAATATCTTTTTTTAATTTTTGCGGTGAATCATTAAGGCCTTTATATACAACCCCACCCTGTGCCCATGGCGTATTACCCGATTGTAGCGAATCCGTCTTAGTAATAATCGTGATTTTTTTACCACTTTTTGCTGCTGTTATTGCTGCAGTCATACCTGCTAACCCAAGGCCTATGATTAAAATATCTGTTTTTTGTTGGTTCATTTTATATCTAAGCTAATATCTTTGCTTTTAATATTATGGGTTAGTGCGCCCATTGAAATGCCGCTTACTCCTTCAATACAAAAATCTTTTAATGTTTCTGCTGTGATGCCGCCTGACAGCTCAACATACATATTAGCCCCTGCGGGGTGTGCTCTAATTTTTTCTAATACATCTGGCAGTATTTCTGGTTTAAAGTTATCTAGCAGAATAGACGTTGCATCAGATTCTAATGCAAGGTCTAACTGTTTTTTTGTATCAATTTCAACCTGAATATCTTTTTCAGGGTTGGATATTTTTGCTCTTGCAACTACTTGCACAATATCAGGATTAACAATCAAGTGATTATCCTTAATCATAATGGCTTCTTGAAGGCTAAATCGATGGTTGGTTCCTCCGCCAGTTGCAACTGCAAATTTTTCAAATAAACGAAGACCTGGCGTTGTTTTTCTAGTATCTAATAATTCTATTTTATATTTTTGGACAATTTGTGATAATTGAAATGTTGTGCTCGCTATGCCACTTAAACGCTGAATTAAATTTAAAACAACTCTTTCTTTTTTTAATATTGTGTCAATATTACCGCTCATGACTGCAATAATATCACCACACTTAAGGCTTTCTCCATCATTTATAATATCGTGAATTTTACAGTCTGAAAACCCCTGCTTAATAATCTCTTTGCCAGCAAAGATAAGTGGCTCTTTTGCTATAAAAACAGCTTTAGAAGTATGACCTAATACTTGAGTTGAGTTGGTTGTAATGTCATTATCAATGCAATCTTCAGAAAAAAATTCTTCTAGCTTTTGTTTAACATATTTAATAGGAAGTTCTTTATATTGGTTAAAGCGGGTCATACAATTTCAAGCATTCTATTTAAAGGTTTGATGGCCTTTAGCCGGATATCCTCATTAAGCGTAATCTCGTGCTTCAAATTTTCTAATGAGGCTACAATTTTTTCCATTGTATTAAGTCTCATATGAGGACACTCATTGCATGCACATCCGGTATTGCTTGGCAATGGAATAAATATTTTTGATGGATTGTTTTTTTGCATTTGATGAATCACGCCTGGCTCTGTTACAATAATATGTTCCTGTTCTTCCGCTGTTTGCACATACTTAATAATGGCACTAGTCGATCCAATGAAATCT
>MDSV01129494.1_pt1 | contig 16642 bp, 13 predicted proteins | sample 810851 | NCBI WGS metagenome assembly MDSV01 (sample SAMN05326640, study PRJNA326480) | marine metagenome | isolation source: seawater | place: Atlantic Ocean: North East | collected 2012 | reverse complement strand
TTGAGGAACAACCTGACCGCGTTTGAGAAGCACCTGGACGAGGACGCCAAAGCCCAAAAGGAGGCCCTTCGCCAGCAGTTTGCAGACCTGCTCAAGCAGCTCGACGGCCAAGGCAAGGCCAGCTTGGACGCGGTGAAGGACGTTCGAAGCACCATCGAGAAGCAGTTGAAGGAGATCCGTGAGGACAACGGAAAGCGCCTGGAGGAGATGCGCAAGACGGTGGACGAGAAGTTGCAAGACACCTTGGAAAAGCGCCTTGGCGAGAGTTTCAAGCTGGTGAGCGAACGGCTGGAGCTCGTGCACAAAGGATTGGGGGAGATGCAGACCATAGCAAGCGGGGTGGGAGACCTGAAGAAGGTGCTGACCAACGTGAAGACCAAGGGCATCCTGGGAGAGTACCAATTGGGCAACATCATCGAACAGCTGCTTCCGCGTGAGCAATACGAGCAAGAAATCGCCACCCGTCCTGGGTCGAGCGAGCGCGTGGAATTTGCGATTCGGATGCCGGGAAATTCAGACGACGACACGGTTTGGTTGCCGATTGACTCGAAGTTCCCGCTGACCGGCTACGAGACGTTGGTTCAAGCGCGCGAGGAGGGCGACTTGGAAGCCATTCGGGTCGCGGAGAAGGCTTTGTCTGTGACCTTGGAGAAGTTCGCCAAGGACATCTCTGAGAAATACGTGGAGGCACCCTACACAACGGATTTTGCGGTGATGTTCTTGCCCATTGAGAGCCTGTATGCAGAGGTGTTGCGTCACCCCGGGATTTTTGAAACTCTGCAGCGCAAGTACCGCATCACGGTCACAGGTCCCACCACCATGTCGGCGCTCCTCAACAGCCTTCAAATGGGCTTTCGCACCTTGGCGGTCACCAAGCGAAGCAGCGAAGTCTGGAAAATTTTGGAGGCCGTCAAGACCGAGTTTGGCAAGTTCTCCGACCAACTGCAGAAGGTCGACAAGCAGTTGACCACGGCCAAGAAATCGTTGGAGGACTTAAGAAGCACCCGCACCAACGTGATGCAACGACGGCTGAAAGACGTCGGCACGCTCGACACCAAGGAAAGTGTGAATCTCCTGGACCTACCAGAAGACCATGAATGACCCGTGGAGGTCGATGGCGCCAGGCTGGTCGTACATCGTCACCCCATTCTCTGTCTCCACGCCAATGACTTGGTCCGTTCGCATCACGTGCAGCACGAAATAGTACGCCCCCTCGGAGAGGTTCTGCCCAGGCAACCACCCGCTGGTGCTGCCGAAGTCGTCGTGGCTGAACACTTCTTGGCCCCATCGATTGAAGATCTGGATGGTGGAGTTGGGGAACTGGTTGAGGTTGGTCACCTTGAACCGTTTGTTCAGGTTGTCGTCGCCCGGGGTGATCACGTTGGGAATGACCAAATCGCAATCGGCGTATGTGATGTGAATGACGCCCTCTGAACGCACCACGCATGGGGGCTCTGAGAATGCCTCCACCACAAGCATGCCCGCCGACGTGACGGTCGCGTCTTGACCTGTGGCCAGGACCACAGGCTCGTCGATGCCCTCTTCGTAGAACACCCAGTTGATTTCAGGTGAGCCGAAGACTTCCGAGGGCAAGCCGATGACGACTTCTTCGCCTTGGCAGAATTCGCGTTCGTCTTCCCACACAAAGGAGAGGTCTTCGTCTGTGGCCACGGTCACCACCAAGGTGCTTTCCGCACCAGGAGGGCAGTAGGGATCGTCGAGCGTCGCCGTGTACACCCCAGCGTCGCCCACGGCAATGTTGTCGATGACGACGTATTGGCCTTGGGATTCAAAGCCGTCTGGGCCCGTCCACAGGACGTTTTCGGAATCTGCACCCATGGAGATGGTCAACCCTTCGCACGTCTCGATGTCTCCACTGAGGACAGGTGGCGGCAAAGGCTGGTGGACCACGACTTCCAGGGAGTCGTTTTCAATTTCGCATTCTCCGGTGAAGCCCTGCACCACATACATGCCGGCTGTGTTCGTGTTGGCAATGCCAACATTGACTTCCAGCCCCGAGGCCGAGAAGTTGTTGGGCCCCGTCCATTGGTACAATCCATTTTCAATGGGGTTGACGTCAAGTTCAAGCGGGTCGCCCAAGCAAGGGTTCAGTTGCTCGTAGGATGTTTCATATTTCAACGCGCCATAGTCCGAGAAATACCCGAATCGGGTTCCAGAAGAAGCTCCCCCGTTGATGATGCCCAAGTGAAATGGGGTGGACGTGTTCTCGATGCGGGTGGCGGCTTCCACAGCGATTTGACCTTCCAGCGTTGTCACCTGTGCAAACATCCAATCGGTGTTGCCTGGAACCACGGCAAAGTTGGTTGCCGTGATCACGCCGGCGTTGCCATTGAAGAGAAAGTCACCCTGTCCCCCGTTGGGCACCACAATGTTCAGACGCATGGTCTCGCTTGTGGAGCGCACGAAGACGGTCGACATGGATCCCGTGCATTTGACGCTGGGCAGTTGGGCCCCTCCGAGCTCACAACCAAACCCCGTCGATTGCCACACGGCCACAGGGGCCGAAGCCTCGATGAATGCCGAGGGAGTGTTCAAAATGTGTTGGTGGGCTTCCCCCGCTTGGAGGGTGGCCACCCAACCTCCATCGACCGTGACCTCAGTGCCGTCTTCGACAGCCAAAATCTGGAGCCTGTCGTCTCCAGCCAAGTAGCCATGCACTGCGACGTATTCCGTCCCGAGAATGTTGTCAGGGACGATTTGATCACCCATCAAGTCGGAGCATCCTCCAAAAGCAGCCCCGCTGCAAGAATCGTCGTGCATGGTGATGGCCACAGGTAAATCTGAGGTGATGGTGGTTCCGACGGGATGGGCTGCAGCTGACGTGCTGGTGGCCCTCGCGGAGTAGGTGGAACCGGCAAATGGCAAGAACACATCAAACGCCACCCCTGCGGGATGTCCGATCAAGTCCTGGGTGGGGATGATGGTGATGGTCGTATTGTCGTCCGTGGCCACCACATCAAAGCCCGACGGGGAGGACGTGTATCCGTTGCTGGTGAAGTTTTGAAAAGGCAAGTGAAAGGACGTGCCCAAGGCGTTGTTGCCTTTCAATGCAAAGATGTCTGGGTTGTTTTGGCGATTCACCTCGTAATACGCTGAAATCGGCGCCGTGCTTGTGATGTGAATCCCTTTGTCAAGCACCTCGTCGAAGGGTTGGTTCTCGTACCACGACAAGGAATCGGTCAAGTCCAAACTCAGCGCGCTGTTGGCAGGAATGTTCAGATTGTAGATGTCATAGTCGGCATTTGCCGGCATGTCCACGATCACCTGAGCAGGATTGTCGAACGTCGCAAAGCGCAACAACACCGGGCTGTCCCCATGCGCGGAAGTGACTTCCGGCGCAACGAACCAGAACTCGTCGTCCACCTGGCCCCACAGCGTGGCCATGCACAACGAAAGCGCACAAGAAATGGTCAAATTCTTCATCGATTCAAAATTAGTTTTCAGACGAACACGACCAACCTCGGCTCAGCGGGCGACCCAAAGGCCAGGCAAAAGTTCGTGAAGCGGGATGGCAAAACCACTGAATTCACATCCACGCTCCGTGGTGGCTGTTTACCTGGGCAGAGGCCAAATCGCGAATCTGCAGCGCCACGGACGTGGAGAGGTAAGGCAAGACCGCCACCCCGGATGCCGTGTGGAACGTCAGATGCGCCACACCGCGACGGGCCTGGATGCGGTTTTGGGTGAATTGGATGGCCTGGAGCTTGGTCCAATCCACCATCACTCGCTTGCGAAACAACCATCCGCGATGCACCGACACATGGCGGCCGTCCGTGGTGGCCCAGGTGCCTCGGTGCCACGCGCGCGCCCAGAACCCAGTCCAAGCGGTGCATCCCCCAAGTGCCACCATGCCGGCTGGCCAGCCCAGCGCAATGCCTGCCGCCAGGGCCATAGGTGCCCAAAGCAGCACACGCTTGAACCACCTCATCCAAAAGGCGTAAGGCATGGGGCGGAGTGTGACCAGGTCGCGCTCGGGCCATGAGGGAAACATCAAGCCCTCAAATTCGCGGGTTGGACCGCCATCCACCGCAGGGATGGTCAATTTCAGCCCTCCAACGGTCGGACCACCTCCGCCAGCAGAAGCCTGTCGGATGTGCAAGGTGTCGAACCCAAACTGCCTGCGAATCCAAGTGTTCTCCCACATCACCCATTGCACCTTGTGCAGAGGGACTTGCATGCTTTGTCGGTTCAGCAGTCCTTGCGTGAGGTGCAGTGCGCGCTTGGCGGGGTCTTCGTCGGCCTCCACCCAAACCCGAAGTTTCCAATGCTTCACCACCGAGGTCGCAACCGAAATCAACACGGACACAGCTGCAATCACAACGGGGGAGAGGACCAAGATCAAGGGCGACAGAAAGAGCAACACCGTCCGGTACAGGGAGGGCACTCGTTGCCACAGTTCTGACACGAGCTCCCACGCGATGCCTTGAAACGTCAACAAGCCCCCGATGGCAAACCCGATTTTCGAGAGGTGGTTTTGGGAGAGCCCCACCTTCAACAGAGTGGGGGTGTCCAAACTGACGACGAGGTTGGGTTCAGATGTGTCCGAGGCTTGTTGTGCCTCCGAGGGCTCAACCTCCTCGTCTTGGATTGATTGAAGCAAGCGGCCACGAAGGGCGTGGGCATCGTCCCACGGCAAGGCGTGAATGGTCAGTTCGCTCCCTGCCGATCCGGCTGTGTCGATTTTCAAGCCGCACACCTTGAACAGCCTTTGCAACAGGTTTTGCTCGACGTGGACGGCTTGAATGCGATCCAGCGGGATGTTCACTTTGTCCCGGACCAAGACGCCTTTCCGAACGTGCAGTTGATCGGCTTCCAGGTGAAACGTGAAACGGGCGAAGTGCAACACGGCCCCCATAAATGTCAGGATGCATCCCACGGAGATGGCCCAAATGAAAAACCGGGCGTCTCGGTCGCCCTGGAAATAAAAGGCCACGAAGACGGGCCAAGTCGAACGCACCAACGCCTGGGCTTGCCACCCGATCAAAATCAACAGTCCGAGGGCGTGTTGCCTTTGGGGACGTTCAAACACCCTGGTTGGCTTCGAGCAGTTGACGGATGTTGCGCGCAGTCTCTGGAGACAATCCTGGGATGTTGAGGTTGGCCCCAGAAGCGCCTGCGGTGAACAATTTCAGAGAACAGAATCCCAACAGCTTGCCCAAAGGGCCTTGCTGGATTTCACTGTGTTGAATCCGGGAAAATGGCACGGCCACCACCTGGGTCGTCCACCACCCTGATCGATAAACCACATCTCTTTCACGCACCAAAAACCCACGCATCGGCCACCCCATGTGTTCTTCCAGCCCCCACAGCACCATCACGCCAGTCCAGGCCCCGCCCAAGGTCCACCACAAGGCAGCCGGAGGGCCCTGTTCACCCTCTTGCATCAAGAGCCAAAGGCACGGGGCCACCCACGCCACGCCAGTCACAACAAAAGACAGTCCGTACACCAAGATTCTGGCCTTGGCGTACGCCCGCGGCAGGGGCGTAAGAAGATCTTCCTCCACACGAGGCAGGGAGGCGACGTCGACGAGTGGATTCAAGTCAGGTTGGATCACCGTAGGGTCGTTCACGAGGCCATCACTTTGAGATGATGAACCCCGGGTTTGCGCGGGGCGAGCACGGCTTCTTTTAGGAGACGGAGGGCCTGAGGTTGGGTCACAAAGTCCAAGTCAGACGTGTCGATCCAAAGCACCCGTGAGCCGCGTGCGTGTTTGTAATGAGCGGCATAGCCTGCCGCCACGCGGTCCAAGTAGCCCTCGGGAAGCGACTGTTCGTAGGACCGACCCCGTTTCACAATTTGGGATTCTTGGCGCACCCTGCCTGGGTCCAGAATGGCGACCACCTCTGGTTGAGGCAGCTGGGCGTGCATCATGGTGAACATGGTTTTGAACAGGTTGAATTCGTCCTTGGGCAGGTTGACCTTGGCAAAAATCAAGCTCTTTACAAAGCTGTAATCAGAGACCATGCGTTGCTTGAACAAATTCCGACCGCGGATGACGGATTGCATCTGTTTGTACCGGTCCGCCAAAAACGACAATTCCACACTGAAGCCATGGGCCTCTGGGTTGTCGTAGAATTTTTCCAGAAATGGGTTCTCCTCGAAGCGCTCAAGCATGAGTTCCGCGCTCAACTCCTCCGCCAACCAGGTTGCAAACGTGGTCTTGCCTGCGCCAATGCCTCCTTCAATTGCGATGCTTGAATACACGGCAGGAAAGGTAGTTCAAGATGGGGCGGCGACAGGCACGACTTCGGGCCTCGACGGGCAAGCCTTCAAGGCCGCGCGGACCGTTTGGTCCGCAACAGTCAAGTGAGGGGAGAGGTCGGCCAAAGGTTGCAAGACAAAACGTCGCGATGTCATTCGGGGATGCGGAACCACCAAGTCCTCGGAGCTCCATGTTTCCCCGTCAGACGTGCACAAGATGTCCATGTCCAAGGTGCGGTTGAGGTAGCCTTCGGCACCGGTGTCCCGCACACGGCCATGTTCCCGTTCGATCTCAAGCAACACGCGCAACAGCGCGTCAAGCCGCATGTCGGTGTCCACCCCAACCACCATGTTCAGGAAGGCGGGTGTGCCCTCGGCCATCCCCCACGCCTCTGTTTCGTAGCGTGGGGACATGGACATGGACTGGATGGCCCTTCGCTCCACCAAGGAGGCTTCCAACGCCGCCACTCCCTGATCCAACCATGCATGTCGGTCACTCAAATTCGTGCCCAATCCCAAGTACACCGTTCTCACATTCATTGTCATTCGAAGGTACTCCGGGGCGGGATTGAGGTGTTAAATTTGGGGCATGTCATTTGGAAAAAACATCTTGAGTTCGGCCATTGGGTCGACGTTGGGCTTGCTCGTGGCAGGCACCGTGTTGATCTTCATTTTTGTCGGCGTGCTGGTCGGCGGAATCGTCGGAGCTTTCGCAGATGTGGAAGCCTCTGCGGGTCCAGATCTGGACCTCGACGACGCCAACGTGCTTAAGGTGACCATGGAGGCGCCCATTGTGGAGCGGGGCGGGGGAGATTCTCCGTTTTCGTTCAGCTTGGGCGGTGGGTTGGAGCCCAGCATGCAGATGGGGCTGAATCAAATCCTGGACGCGTTTGAACGTGCCGCAGGGGACGACCAAATCCAAGGCGTGTTGCTCAACGTAGCCGACGTGGCAGTCATGCCCAGCATGATGGAAGACCTGCGGGCAGGGTTGGACATCCTCCAAGACAGCGGCAAATTCATTGTGGCGTGGAGCGAGAACATGAGCCAACGTGCGCTGCACTTCAACTCTGCAGCAGATGAAGTCTACTTGCACCCGCAGGGAGGCATGAACCTCAACGGGCTTCGCAGCCAGAGCATGTTCTACCCAGGTATGTTCGAGAAATTGGGCATCGACGTCACTGTGGTCCGTGGTCCTGGAAACAAGTACAAGAGCGCGGTGGAGCCTTTCCTGCGCAAAGACTTCAGCGAAGCCAACAAAGAACAAACCAGGGCTTTGCTTGCAGGTTTTTGGCAGGACATGGCTGCCGATGTCGAAGGCGCCCGAGGCTTGGAGCCCGGCACGTTGGACGAGCTCGCCAACGACTTGACCATTCGCAGCCCTCAAGACGCTGTGGACGCCAGGTTGGTGGACGGCTTGCTTTACGAGGACCAGTTGACTTCGCTCCTCGAAGACAAATTGGATGGCGAAGCGCCATCGTTCATTTCCCTCGGTCAATACACTTTGGAGGAGCGGTTCTTGGGCGGCATGGACGCCTTGGCCAAAGTGTTGGAAGAGGTGGAATCGAAGGACGAGGATGAGGACAGCAACAACCTGGGTGGCAACGTGGCCGTGATCTATGCGGTGGGGGCCATTGAAAGTGGACAAGGAGACAACGCGACGATTGGGTCAGAGACCACGGCCGAAGCGTTGCGAGAAGCGCGCGAAGCCGACGACGTCAAGGCGGTTGTGTTGCGGGTGAATTCCCCAGGTGGGAGCGCCTTGGCCAGTGACGTGATTTGGCGCGAAACCATGTTGCTCAAAGAAGCAGGCAAACCCTTCGTGGTGAGCATGAGCGACCTCGCGGCGTCGGGTGGATACTACATCAGCTGCGCGGCCGACCGGATTTACGCCAACCCAACCACAATCACCGGGTCAATCGGTGTGTTTGGGATGATTCCAAATTTGGGAGGCATGCTCGAAAAGCACGCTGGCATCACGTTCGACGAGGTGGCTCTCCATGATCACGCAGGCCAACCCGATGGCATGTTCGCGCCTGACGCGGTGACGTTGGCCGCCATCAACGAAAGCGTGACCGACGTTTACACCACATTCACATCCAGGGTGGCTGAGGGACGTGGAATGACCCTTGAAAAAGTGGAAGAGGTGGCCCGAGGACGTGTTTGGACCGGGGCGGATGCGTTGGACAAAGGGTTGGTGGACGAACTCGGCGACCTGGAAGATGCGGTGTTGCATGCCGCACAGATGGCCGAGCTCGACGTGGAAGACATCGATCGGGTCGCACTTCCGGAGGCTGGAGATCCCTTCGAGACGTTCATCCAGGATTTGACGGGGGCCGATTTGGGTCTTCAGGCGATGGGGTTGACAGGCGTGGATGAAGCCATGCTTCGCGAACTCTGGCAGGTGCGTCGCATGGTGGAGACAGGAGATCCCATTCAGGCCCGCCTGCCATACTCATTGCACATCCGTTGATGAGCTCGGCTTCTGGGAAAGGGGAGCGCATTGGTGCCGAGTCGTACTCCAGTGCGACGTGCATGCCCATCCGTCTGGTGTTGGACAACGTCCGAAGTGGGCAAAACGTGGGGGCCTGTTTCCGTTCTGGCGACGCGTTTCGCATTGAAGGGCTGGACTTGTGTGGCATCACCTGCCACCCCCCGCACCGGGACATTTTGAAAAGTGCCCTGGGTTCCAGTGGGCATGTTCCTTGGCAGCCATGGGAGCGCACGTTGGATGCGGTCAAAGCGCTTCAAAAACAAGGGTGGAAAGTGGCCGCTGTGGAACAGTTTGAATGCAGCACCCCGCTGCAAGAATGGCGTCCTGATCCAGACGAAAAATGGGGGTTGGTCTTGGGCAACGAGGTGCGAGGTGTGTCCCAAGATGTTTTGGAAATCTGCGACGCCGTCTTGGAAATGCCCCAATATGGCGTGAAGCAAAGCATTAACGTCAGCGTCTGCGCTGGGGTTGTGCTTTGGCAAGCGGCCCTGCATTTGAGACACGCCTGAACTGCAGTTGAAGGCAGCAAAAAGCCCGGCCAAGTGGCCGGGCTTTTTCATTGGGAGTCAATACGAAGAATCTCAGTTGATGAGGGATTCTTTGTGGTTGCGGAATTCGAGGTCGTTCAACGCACGGTTGCGCAACGAAGTGTCTTTATCCAAAGCCGCGCGGATGTGCTTGCGAACACCTGCCGCGTCGTCGAGACGTGCTGCACACAAGGCCAGGAGGTAGTCGGCAATCGCGCTGTCGGAATCGCCGTTTTGCAAGGCGGTACGAGCGCCGTTGGCGTCGCCGTTCAGAATCTTGGCCAACGCCAAATTCAGGGTGGTGCTGCCCCCCATGCTTGAAATGGCACGACCGTAGTCGCCCTGAGCAATGGCCAGCACGCCTTTGTTGTAGCTCAACTCAGCGACGCCGCTGGCTTTGCCGTAGTAGGCTGCTGCACCTTCGACGTCGCCATTCTGGCGGGCCATCGCGCCCAAATTGGTGTTCACCACGCCGTTGCCACCAGCCAAGGCTTTGGCAGCGTTGAACGACTCTTCGGCTTGCTTCATGCGACCGAGGTCGGTCAAAACGACACCCACATTGTTGTGGCCTCGGTAGTCGTTGGCGTGGACGCGTGCAGTGTTTTGGTACACTTCAAGCTTGTTGTTGGAGTCTTCAAACAACGTGGCGGCGAAGAGCAATTCCTCTACCGTCAAGATGTCGGCGTTGTTTTTGGCGAGATCCACCAACTCTTCGTCGGTGTATCCTTCCACCGTGTAGACGATGCTGACTTGGCTGCGACGAAGATCAGGAAGGATGTTGTTTTCGATTTCCTTGTAGGTCTTCGCGATGTTCTTGATTTCTTCCTCACGCTTGTTCTTGTCGCTGTACATCTCAAGGACACGCAAAATCAAATCCTTGTCGGCGATGTCAGAAGCGCGCATGGCCTTCTTGAATCCTTCCCAGTCTTCGCCCTTGGGTTCAGCGCGAACGGCTTCGTCGTCCAAATTGAGCTTCTTGCGACTCAATTCACGGGTCACGGCTTTGTTCGCGGACTTGGCACGGTCCATGGCGAGATCTTCGTTCAAGGAAATCTCACCTTCAGGAGAGGCGTATGAGGCTGTGGTCACCCCGATGACGTTCACGCTGTCTGCAGATGCTGCGAGGGCGAACAAATCCTTGGTGGCTTTCCAGTCTTCGTCACGGTACTCGGCGCTTTTCAATGCGCTGCTTTGGTACCCGTAATTGAAGGTCAAATCTTGCGCGTAGGTGATCACGCGTTGGAAGTTGTCCGTCGCAATGACGTAGGCTTCGTCAGGTTGGATCAAATCCTGGGTGGCCATGACACCTTTCGCCAAGGTGATGGCGCCAAACTCGGCGGTTTTGTCGCCCTGTGCGCCTGACATGCGCAACTCCAAACTGGCGTTGTCCTTCATGTCGCCGACGTAGGTGACGGTAGACGTGTAGTTGAACGACTTGCCGTTCTCCCAGCTGACCACGGTGCCGTTGCCGGCCGCGTCTTCGCCTTGAAAGTTGACAGACTCGAACGCCACTTCACCGCCTTCCCAAACAAGGTAGGGGGTGGCTTCCACAGTGACCTTCTTGGCGAAGTACTTCGGAGGGAAGGTTCCTGTGATGTCGATGGTGACGTCGTTGCCTTGGAGCACGACGGGAGAAGGAGTCACCTCGAGGTTGATCTCCTCCACCGTTTTGATCATTTTGGGCAGGCTGCATCCCGCGAGAAGCACGGCTGCCAAAAGGGTAGATAGAATGCGCATGTGTGTTGTGAATTCAGTGCAAAAGTAACCAACTCAAGGACAGAAATCAGCCGGCCACGACCCCCATGTTGGAGAACTTGCGCAGGCGGCTGTTGACCCGTTTGTCGGCGTTGAGTTTTTGAAGTTTGTCGAGTTCCGTGATGAGGAGGTTTTTGACGGTGGCGAAGGTCTCCTCCCGGTTGGCGTGGGCGCCACCAAGGGGTTCAGGCACGATGTCGTCCACCAAGCCAAGTCCTTTCATGTCCTCCCCTGTGAGTTTGAGGGCTTCCGCGGCTTGCATTTTGAAGTCCCACGAGCGCCACAAAATGCTGGAACATGATTCTGGACTGATGACGCTGTACCAAGTGTTTTCCATCATGAACACCTTGTCGCCAATGCCAATGCCCAATGCGCCCCCGGATGCCCCTTCACCAATCACCATGCACACAATGGGCACCTGCAATTGACACATTTCAAGAAGGTTGCGGGCAATCGCTTCGCCTTGTCCGCGCTCTTCTGCTTCAAGCCCGGGGTAGGCGCCCGGGGTGTCAATTAAGGTCACCACAGGAATGTTGAACTTCTCGGCGAGCTTCATCAACCGAAGGGCTTTGCGGTATCCCTCCGGATTGGCCATGCCAAAGTTCCTGTACTGGCGCATCTTGGTGTTGATGCCTTTTTGCTGACCGATGAACATGACGGGGCGACCGTCGAGTTCCCCCAAGCCTCCCACCATGGCCTTGTCGTCTTTCACCGTGCGGTCACCATGGAGCTCAAGGAAATCCCCATCGGTCAGGGCTTGGATGTAGTCCAAGGTGTAGGGACGGTCGGGGTGGCGGCTGACCTGGACGCGCTGCCAGGGCGTGAGTTTGCTGTAAATCTCCTGAATCACTTCCTGGATCTTCACCTCCAACTCCTCGACGGTGGTGGCCATGTCGAGGTCGTTTTTGTCTTGGATCTCTTTCGCCTGATCAAGCTGCTCGCGCAACGTCATGATGGGCTCTTCAAAATCAAGGTAATTCATCGTGCCAAATATGCGGCGACGCCTGCACTTGATGCCTTGACTCTCGACCAAAAAACACCAAGTAATCAAGGGGCTTTTCCACAATTACGCCAGCAGGCAACCAAGCATGGCACGCACAGCTCTTCCCCGGTGGCTGATGGCATTTTTCTGAGCGGCGTCCATCTCGGCAAATGTCAACTCGTGGCCTTCGGGTGTAAACAAGGGGTCGTATCCGAAGCCTTTGACCCCAGATTGACTCTTTTCGATGCGGCCTCGACACACCCCTTCAATCAGACGTTCCTGTCCCTGTTGAATCAGGCAAATGGAGGTTCTGAATTGAGCTTGGCGCGACGTTTTCCCCGCGTTGGCCGCACGGTCGAGTTCGCTGAGCAGCTTGGCCATGTTTGCTTCGGCGTCCCCATGCGTTCCCGCATAGCGCGCGCTGAAGATCCCTGGCGCCCCGTCCAAAGCTTCCACCTCAAGCCCGGTGTCGTCGGCAAAGCAATCCAGCCCATAGTTCGTCACAACGTGTTGCGCTTTGATTTTGGCGTTGCCTTCCAGCGTGTCGGCGTCTTCGATAATTTCCTCGTGGCAGCCAATGTCCGTGAGGCTCTTGACCTCGTAGCGGTCGGCGAGCATCTCTTGGATTTCTTGAACCTTGTGGGGGTTGTGTGTGGCGAAGACCAACACGGGGCGGGTGTGTGGAGACATGGGTGCAAAATTGGGCCAAACGCCGTCACGGCAATGTTCGGCGCTGCACTTTCCCACGGTCGGTTCTTGGCACTTGCCCGAGTTCCACGGAACGCGGCGTTTTGGCCGTGCCGAGCAGGCTTTTGAGTTGGGAACGCCAAGTGCTGAACGCGTGGTCCAGGTCCCTTCCCGGTTCAGCGATCTGCACCCGCAAGACCACTTCAAACCCGAGGGTCTCTTCGGGCCTTCCGTACACCACGAAATCGTTCACCCAGTTCGGACAGATGGTGTGGAAGGCTTGTTCCACTTCCTCCGGATGGACGAGTACGCCGCCCGAATTGACCACATTGTCCATGCGTCCAAGCCAAACAAATGACCCGGCGTCGTTCACGTCCACAAGGTCCGAGGTGGACAACCCGTGCACCTCGCGTCCCGGGGCATCAATTCGAGCGCAGCCCCTTGCATCCGCCACCACCCGCGTTTCTGGGAGTGGGACAAAAGGTGCTGTCAGGGCGGCAATGGAGTCCAAGCGACGCAGGGCCACATGGGTGAGGGTTTCACTCATGCCAAACCCTTCCCAGATGTTCGACACCCTGTTGGACGCATGCAAGCCTCGCAGCAAAGCAGATGACACTGGCCCGCCTCCGAGCAACAAGGTGTTGGTGGACCCCGTTCCTTGTTTCAGCCAGCCTTCCGCCTGGTGGGGTGTCATGGCTGTGAAATCGACGTTCTCAGACCAGGAAGGGGCGGCGCTGGGTTCGACCAGCGTGAGGCGCCAGTGCCCGATCAACGCGCGAATCAGCATGGCTTGGCCAGCCACAAACGCCGTGGGCAGGGCCAGAACCGCATGGCATCCTTTGGCCAGGTCCAAGGCCTCAGTGGTTTGGGCCACGCTGAATGCCGTGGCTTTTCGGGAGTGGCGAATGTGCTTTGGGGTGCCGGTGGTCCCAGAGGTGGTCACGGCAAGTCCAGGCTCCTCCTCGGCACACCACCGCCGCCACACCTCGGCCACCTCCCCGAGCCACGTGGACCGTCTTCCTTGGGTGCGGCCAAACTCCTTCGCCCCCATGCCAGTGGCCGGCCAAGATTGTCGGTTCCATTCAATGCGACCTGAATTCATGGAGCGTCGTGGTGGCTTCCACAGGCACACCCGGATTGGTGTGGCACCGACCCTTGAAGGGCTTCGCGCCAGCGGGTTTCGTCTCGGTCCGACTTGGACACCGTGTGCAGCTTGCCTTGTCTCACTTCCAGTTTTCCAGGGATGTTGTTGGTGAACAGCCCTCCGGTGCCCAGGCCTTGAGGAAGGGGCGAGGTGGCATCGGACACCGCCGGTTGCAGGGCCACCCATTGCGCAATGGCGGAAAGCCCTACGTTGGATTCAAGTGCAGAGGTGACCCACCAGCCCATGTCACGTTGTTCGGCCAATTTGGACCACACCGTGGCCCCGTCCAAACCGCCCACAAGAGAAGGCTTGAGGACCAGATGTTGTGGGCGAATGTGGTCCAGAAGCCTCATTCGGTCCGACAAGGACGTGACTCCAATCAGGCTTTCGTCCAAAGCGATGGGCACAACGGGACGCTCTGCAAGTTCTGCCAGCCCGTCGCGGTCCGAGGGCATGAGGGGTTGCTCGATGCTGTGCACGTCCAGCCTTGCCAAGGCTTCCAGCCGTCGGGAAGTCTCGTCGGAGGAGAGTTTGCTGAAGGCGCCGTTTGCGTCCACCCTCAACGTGAACTCTTCTGCCGGACAGCGGTCTCGGAATTCGAGCAACACCGCGTGTTCCTGTCCCCAATCCAGGGCGCCCACCTTGCATTTGAGCGTGGTGAAGCCTTGTTTGACAAGGTTTTCGAATTGGGTGCGCATTGACTCTGTGTCCCCCATCCACACCAGCCCATTGATGTCGATGCCTTGCGCTCCTCGTGAAAACGGCGAGGTGGCAATGCTTCCTGTTCCTCCTCGGGCCAAATCCCACGCCGCGGTTTCCACCGCAAACCGCACTGCGGGACACGAGGCGGGGACGGCCATGGCGTCCAACACGCCTTTGGCAGCGATGTCGTGGAGCATGGTGCGGGCCACTTCCTCTGTTTCGGGTGACAAGCCCAGGATCAAACTGCATTCCCCTACGCCCACACGTCCTTGATCGTCTTCGGCCACCAGAAACCATGTGGGTTTGTCACGGAGGGTGTTCCGAGACGTTTGTGCGGGCAATTTGAACACCAAGGGATGTTCCAGCACCGCCATCTTGAGACCTCGAAGGACAGGGGCCGGAGGCCACGGGTCTTGCTTGCTCATGGGCCGAACGTTTGGTCCATGAACATGAACAGCGCCACCAGGAACGTCGACAACGCAATGCGCTTCAATTCGGGGTCCAAAGAGCGAGGTTCCGTGCAGCGCCAAACATCCACGACATGACGCGCATGCAACAACGCCAGCAAGGCATACCACATGGTGCCCCGCCAGATGCCTTCGTCTTGGGCCGTCAAGAAAAACACGGTCAGCGCAGACCATCCAACGCCAAGTACAGCGAAGTGGTACATTTTGGCTTGCTGGAATCCCAGCCGGACCACAAGGGTGTGTTTGCCAGCCAGCGCATCCGAGGTGTGGTCGCGGAGGTTGTTGAGGTTGAGCACAGCCACACTCATGCACCCTGAAAAGACCGCCACACACAGCCAAGACGCGTCCACAGTATGGGTCAACAACGTCCCCACGCCGAGCACCCCAACAGGGCCAAAAAACAACATCACGTAAAAATCCCCAAGTCCTTTGTAACCATATGATTTACGACCCATCGTGTAGCGCATTGCTGCAACAATGGAAAACACACCCAAGACCCCCAGTGCAAATGCCGTCATCGCCGCTGAAGGTGCGCCGGCGAAGGCGGCGAAAAGGGTTCCGATGCCCGAAATGAAGGCGAGAATTGCCATCGATTTGACAGCCCGTTTCATTGAAGATTCAGTCAGTGCGCCTGAGGCCAGCGCTCGGTCTGTTCGAACGGCAGCGATGTCGGTGCCTTTCTGAAAATCGCCCAAGTCGTTCGCAAAGTTGGCCAGGATTTGAAGAAGGACAACCGTGAGTCCGGCGCCCAACATCACCAGCACAAATCGGGCATCTTGTTCTTCGTTGAGACCGAGGGCTTTGGCGAGGGCGCCTCCGAGGAGGACACAGGTGACGGCCAGCGGCAGGGTGCGTGGACGGGCCGCGTCGACCCAAGAACGGAAGGAGCTCATGTCAGAGGGTGGGTGGATTCGATTGAAAAGTTCGGAGGTAGTCCAACGCCACGTCGCCGCTCGCTTCGTTGGGCGTGACGACTTCTAGCACCGTCAGACCAGGTTCTTCGGCCAGATGCCTCAGGCCTTCTCGAAGTTCTGCGCCACCGTGTGCTGAGTGGTGGGTTGCGCCCATCGCTGCAGCCAGCTGTTCCACGGTGCGAGTGGGTGGGGTTTCGAAATGACGTTCAAACATGCTTGCATGCGCCTTGCCGGGCAACCAACGGAAGATCCCGCCGCCACCGTTGTTGAAGACGACAATTTTCAGCCCTTCTCGGTTCAGCGAAGGGGAACACATCATGGCGTTGGCGTCGTAGTGGAACGCCACATCTCCAGTGATCAACCATGTTGCATGTGAATGTTGGTTCCGTGTTTTGGCGGCATGCCAGCCCAAGGCAGTGGAGGTGCAGCCGTCTATGCCCGCCACGCCCCGGTTGGCGTGGATGAGACATTCGGGGCCGACCACTTCCGCCAAATTGAACCACTGGGCGTACCTGGCTGAAGTGCTGTTGGCGAGGTGAATGCCCTGAGGCCGGCGGTGGTGTGGCCACTGGGACAGGGTCTCAGTCAGCACATCCCATGCATGCCAGTCGCTCCAATCCGGTTGAAATGTGCTGTGGACGCTCAGAACGGATTCTCGAGCGGTGCGCCATGCAGCCGCGACGTTGTCGGGGCAGTTTGAAAGAAGTGCCTCAGGGCCACACGACCCCTTCAGTGTGCCCCACACGTCCC
>MDSV01215205.1_pt1 | contig 16643 bp, 12 predicted proteins | sample 810851 | NCBI WGS metagenome assembly MDSV01 (sample SAMN05326640, study PRJNA326480) | marine metagenome | isolation source: seawater | place: Atlantic Ocean: North East | collected 2012 | reverse complement strand
AATTCTTGCACCTTTTAAAGGATTTTTACCTTTATACTCTGCTCTAACCGCCATTAATCCTGGCATTTCTGTTTCGGCTAAAGAAATTTCTTTCCTACCAAATTCTGCTTGTGAAATATCTTTTACTTTAAAATCTTCTGACATTATTTTAGGGTTTTTAACAATATAAACTACCCTTATCAAGAGTGAACTAAAATTAAATTTTCGGTAGTAATACTTCTATCTGGGCTCCTTTTTGGTTTAATCTATTTGACGCAGCTATTGCGCCTTTATGAAGTTCTACAATGTTTTTAGCAATATTTAACCCTAATCCTGAATGTTCACCAAAGTTTGTAGGTCTATTACTATAAAATCTCTTAAATATTTTTTGAGGAGAAGCTTCTGCAAATCCAGGGCCTTGATCTCTAATTGTCATTACAAAATTATTTGATGTTTCCGTAAGTTCAATTTCGATCATTTGATTGTTTTCACTAAAAGAAATAGCGTTATCTAATAAATTAGCTATAACTTGTTCTAATCTATTTTCTATTCCTATAATAAAAAAATTTTTTTCTTTTTTACCTTTTAGATTTGTTAAAATTTTAATATTTTTATTTTGATTTTTCAGGTCTTGTCGAAAATCGTCAACAACATTTAAGATTATTTTCATTAAATTAACTTTGGACATCTTTTCACTAGAAAGAGACGCTTCATCTTTAAGCATTTGGGAGTAATCTGTAATTAATCTTTCAATTCTTTCCACATCATGATTGATTATTTCTAATAATTTTTCTCTGTCATTTTGTTTATCGCTCTTGTCCAGAAGCTCTGAAGCTCCCTTTAATGAAGCTAATGGATTTCTTATTTCATGAGCTAGATCTGTTGAAAAAGTCTCAGCCCGCTTGGTTCTTTTTTGAAGTTCTTTTGTCATCTCATCAATTGATTTGGTTAATTTACCAACTTCATCTTCTCTCACAAAAAATTTCCGTATATCAATGTTTTGGTCTGATTTATTTTTAATAGATTCTGTGAAAGAAACTAAAAACCCTATTGGTTTTAAAATATATTTATTTAAAAATAATGAGAAAATTAATATTACTAAAGCTATAGCTAATACTGTTCTTATTATAAAATCTTTTCTCTCTTTAACGGCGATAAGAATATCGTTAGCTTCATTAGTCACCATTATGAAACCAACTCTACTACTATCTATTATTACTTCACTAATTGTGCTTACAAAGAAAGAATTGTTTATCTCATTCTCAATTGTAATAGGTTGATCCTTATATTTTTTACTAATTATTTCTCTAATTGAGTTTTCTGAAGAAATTTTTGAATTTTTAAGTTTATTTTCTACCACTTTTTCAACGGCACCTTCCTCGATAACCGCGTCTGATCTTTGAAAAACACTAGAGTCTAAATCTAGAATATTAGTGTCACCAATTAAATTTCCATCAACTGAGAAAAATTGCACTCTATCCAAACCCTGAAATAAAAATCTTGTCGATAATAGAAATTGATTAATACTTTTTTTGTTAAATGATATTCCTAATCTTTCAATATGATCAGATGTATTCTTAATAATAATGAAATGACTTGAGGAAGTTTTTTTTACAAGATTCGGCTGTATAGCCTTCAAGTAGAAAAGTGTAAACAGTCCTAGAATAGAAAAAATCGATAAATTAAAAAGTAAAAACTTTCTTAGTATTGAGGATGTTTTCTTTTTTTTCATTAACTAACATTCCATCTATATCCACTTCCATACCTAGTTTCAATTGCTGAGAATTTTTCATCAACTTTTTTAAATTTTTTCCTAATCCTTTTTACATGGCTATCAATAGTTCTATCTTCAATCTCAGTGTTTTCTTTGTAAGCAATATCCATAAGATGGGCCCTTTCCTTTATGACTCCAGGTCTCTTTGCTAACTCTTTTACTATTAAAAATTCTGTTGTAGTTAATTTATCTGGAAGTGCCTGACCATTCCATTCGCATTCGAGTTGGGATGGATCAAGTTTTAACTTTCCGTGAGAAATAATATTTTTTGTATCTTCATTTTTTTCTGTTTTTTTTCTTAATTGTACTCTTATCCTTTCTATCAAAACTTTCATTGAAAAGCCGCCAGATTTTTTTACGAAATCATCTGCTCCAAGTTTAAGACCCAATAGTTCATCCACTTCCTCATCCTTAGAAGTTAAAAAAATTATTGGAATTGACATTTTTTTTCTAATTTTTTTTAATAATTCTTCTCCATCTAGTCTTGGCATTTTAATATCTAAGATTGCAAGATCAGGTGGATTTCTAGTTAGTCCTATTAAAGCAGTCTCTCCATCGATATAAGTTTGGACTTTGAAGCCCTCTCTTTCTAAAGCGATACTTATACTTGTTAAAAGATTTCTATCATCATCTACTAATGCTATTGTATTACCCATATTTAAATTTTCATTATCAAATTGTCAAAATTTAGGCCACAAAGTATTTATTAGTGGGCTTCACCCCAATTATATCCTGAATTTACATTCACTTCCAATGGAATTGAAAACATATGATAGTCTGAGGATGAAACAGATGTCATGGCTTTTCTTATCAATTTTTCGTTATTTTTTTGATCTTTTAAAGAACTTTCAAAAACTAATTCGTCATGTATCTGAAGAAGCATTTTTGCACTAATTTTTTTTTCTTCATTAGTTTTTTTATCAATTTCTATCATTGCAAGTCTTATGATGTCTGCAGCAGAGCCTTGGATTGGCGCATTAATGGCTGCACGCTCCTGAAAAGATCTGATGCTAAAATTTTTATCATTAATTCCTCTTAAATGGATTCTTCTGCCAAATATATTGTTAACAAATCCATTTTTTCTACAAAATTTTATTGTGGTACTCATATAGTCTTTTATTTCCGGAAATTTTTTAAAGTATTCATTTATAAAATCTTGTGCCTCTTGATTTGATACTGAAATTTGTTTTGCCAAACCATATTGTGTAATTCCATAAATAATACCAAAGTTAATTGCTTTCGCTTTTCTTCTAAGTTCCTCTTTAACTTTGTCTAAAGGTACACCAAAAACTTGGCTCGCGGTTAAAGAGTGTATGTCTTGATTATTCTTAAATGCTTTTTTTAATTCTTTAACATCGGCCATATCAGCAAGTATTCTCATTTCAATCTGATTATAGTCTGCTGAAATTAGAATATTATCTTTTTCCGCAACAAATGCTTTTCTAATTTCTTTGCCATCATTAGTTTTTATTGGAATATTTTGTAGATTTGGATCACTTGAAGCTAGCCTGCCAGTATTGGTTGCAGCCAATAAAAATGAGCTGTGAACTCTTTTAGTTGAAATATTGATATGATCTTGTAAAGCATCAGTATAGGTGCTTTTTAGTTTTGAATCTTGTCTCCATTCTAATACTAATTTTGGAAATTTATGACCAGAGGATGCTAAATCTTCTAAAATCTTAGCACTAGTTGCTAGGCTACCTTTTTTTGTTTTTTTTAATTTAGCGATTTTTAAATCATTATAGATAATTTCTCCTAGTTGTTTAGGAGAGCCTATATTAAATTTTTTACCTGAAATTTTATAAATCTCTTTTTCTTTCTCCTTTAATCGTACTTCAAATTTTTTAGATAATTTTTTTAAATATTGTGGATCTACTTTAATCCCATTAGTTTCTAACTGTGATAATATGTTAACCATAGGTTTTTCGAAATTGTCGTAAATCTTTGTAAGTTTTTCATTGATTAACCTTTCGTTCAAAAGATTGTACAAACGAAGTGTTATATCAGCATCTTCGCCAGCATATTTTGTTGCTACTTTTAAATCTACATCTGAAAAATTTAATTGTTTTTTTCCTGTTCCAACAACTTCTTTGAATGAAATTGTTTTATGTCCCAGATGTAGTTCTGAAAGTGTATCCATGTTATGTCGATTATTACCAGCATCTAGGGTGTATGAAATTAACATTGTATCCTCTATTGGCTTAATTTCTAAGCCATATTTTTTTAAAATGATTAAATCGTATTTTATATTTTGACCTACTTTTTTAATACTTGGATCTTCAAGAATTTTTTTAATTTTTTTAATCACAATGTCCTTATTTAAATTTTCTACTTTCTTATGAGATATTGGTATGTAATAAGCTTCATTGTCACCACATGCAAAAGATATTCCTACTAAATCTGCTACCATAGGATCCAGGGAAGTAGTTTCTGTATCTATAGAAATAATGGATTCCTCATTTAATTTTTTTACTAAATTATCAAGATCTTTTTCATTAAGTATATTTTTATAGAGATCAGTATTTACTTTAGAAAATTTATTGTTTTTAGTTGATTGCTTTTCATAATTTTTTTTATCATCTCCATAAAAGCTAATCGCTTGACTTAGTAATCTATTAAATTCCATCTCCCTTAAAAAGTTAAATAAATTTTCTTTATTTACATCTTTTAAAAGAAAACTGCTAAGCTCATCTTTTATAGGAACATCGTCTTTAAGAGTTACTAATTTTCTGCTTAAAATTGCTTGATCTTTATTCTGTATTAATGTTTCCCTCCTCTTATTTTGTTTTATTTCTGTAGCATTTTTTAATAAAGTATCAAGATTTTTATACTTTTGTATTAATTCTGCTGCAGTTTTTATTCCTATGCCAGGTACACCAGGTATATTGTCTGAAGAGTCGCCCGCTAAAGATTGTACATCAACCACTTGGTTGGGTTTTACTCCAAATTTTTCTAATACTTCTTTTTCACCTATTACTTTACTTTTCATTGGATCATATAATCTAATATCTTTTGAGACTAACTGCATGAGATCTTTATCAGAAGATATTACAGTTACTTTTGCACCAAGATTAGAAATTTGTTTTACATAAGTTGCAATTAAATCGTCAGCTTCATAATTCAAAAGTTCAATTGAGGGCAAATTAAATGCCTTTACAGATTTTCTGATGTACTCAAATTGAGGAGCTAAGTCATCAGGTGCCTCGCTACGATTTGCCTTATACTCTTTATATATTTCATTTCTAAAATTTTTTCTGGCAGAGTCAAAAATCACAGCAAAATGAGTAGGTTTTTGTTTGCTGTCGTCTGCTCTTGCATCTTCAAGTAATTTAAAAAGCATAGAACAAAAACCACTTACTGCTCCTGTAGGCAAGCCATCACTTTTTCTTGAAAGGGGTGGCAATGCATAATAAGCTCTAAAAATATAGCCAGAGCCATCAATTAAATAAAAATGATCTGTCTTTTTAATTTTGCTCATAACCTATATTACCTAATTTTATGTTATATTAAAATTTTATGATGAAAATTGCTTTATCTGTTGAAAACCTATCAAAAATTTATCTTGATAGTGAAAAAAAAACTCCCAAAATTAATGCACTTAGAAATATCACTCTTGATGTAAAGCAGGGAGAAATTTTTGGTTTATTGGGTCCGAACGGTGCTGGCAAAACTACATTTTTGAGTATACTGGCAGGCACTGTTATAAAATCATCTGGCAAAGTTAATGTTTGGGGTTTTGACCTCGATAAAAACCCTAGACAAGTTAGAGCATCAATTGGAATTGTACCTCAAGAGGTAAATCTGGATGCATTTTTCAGCCCAAAAAAATTATTAGATTTACAAGCTGGTCTTTATGGCATTAAAAACAAAGAAAAAATAACTGAAACAATTTTAAAACTAGTTTCTTTAGATAAAGAGGCTAACAGCTATTCAAGAAACCTTTCAGGTGGTATGAAAAGAAGACTTTTAATTGCTAAAGCAATGGTGCATCAGCCTCCTATTCTTGTTTTAGATGAGCCAACCGCTGGCGTTGATGTAGAATTAAGGAAAAACTTATGGGAAAACGTTAAAGAACTAAATAAAATTGGTGTAACAATTATTCTTACAACTCACTATTTATCTGAAGCTCAAGAAATGTGTAATAGAATAGCAATTATAAACAAAGGAGATTTGATAGCTTTAGACACTACAAAAAAACTTTTAGAAAGAATTAAAACTAAAAAAATTTTATTTAAGTTGGAAAAATTTAATAAAAATATAAGTCTTTCAATGCCTAATATAAAGTTCTCAATTATTTCTAACCAATATATTTCGGTGAGCTATGAAAAAGATATGATTGATTTTGAAAATTTGATAAGTTTTCTCAAAAAAAATAACCTTAAAATACTTGATATTTCAATTGATGATGGGGACCTTGAAGACGTTTTTCTACAATTAATAAAAAACTAGATTATTTCTTAAAATAGAGGTAAATTTAAATAATGGAATTAGTTAAAAATTTTAAATATATAAAAATAATTAAATATTTTTTAGTCATTCTTTTTAGCACAGTAATATTAGCTATTTCCTCTAAAATAAAAATACCATTCTACCCAGTGCCAATGACGATGCAAACATTTGTGGTTCTTTTAATTGGAGTTTGTTTCGGATGGAGACTGGGAGCTTCAATAATCGCTTTCTACTTATTCGAAGGTATATTTGGTTTACCAGTATTCTCTGGAACTCCAGAAAAAGGAATTGGGATAGTTTATTTTGTAGGTCCTACAATGGGATATCTTATTGGCTTTATTTTTGCTGCAATGATTAGCGGATTATTTAATTACAGCAATAATATAGTTAAAAATTTTTCAAAATTAGTTTTAAGTGTAAGTGTCATATATTTATTCGGAATATTATGGCTTGGAGTTTTAATTGGTTGGGACAAGCCAATATTAGAGTTGGGTCTTAAACCATTTTGGCTAGCTGAACTTTTTAAAGTTGCATTGTTGGCGTTCCTAATAACTGTGATGAGTGAAAAGATTAAGTCTATAAAAAAATTGATTTAAAATTACCTAGGAGATCTCTTAGATAAGATTCTCTGTAAAGTACGTCTGTGCATTTTCAGTCTTCTAGCGGTCTCAGATACATTCCTATTGCAAAGCTCAAATACCCTATGAATATGTTCCCACTTAACCCTATCTGCTGACATTGGGTTCTCTGGCGGTTTTGCTTTGGATTCTGGAGATGCCAATAATGCTGATTCAACGTCATCTGCGTCTACAGGTTTAGCAATATAATCTATAGCCCCAGCTTTGACGGCAGCAACTGCAGTCGGCAAATTACCGTATCCAGTTAACATCACGGTTCTGCAATCTGGCCTGTTTTTAGAAAGCTCCTTAACAACGTCTAATCCATTACCATCTTCTAATCTAAGATCAATTACGGCGAAATTTGGTGGTGTTTTCTTTACAACTTGTAGGCCTTCACTAACTGTTTTCGCCTCTTTTACGATAAAACCCTTTTTTTCCATAGCTCTTGATAATCTACCTCTTAAAGGGTCGTCATCGTCCAGTATTAACAGTGATTTATCCTGAAAATCACTTAAATTTAATTGTTGTGTTTGAAAATTCGTCTTCCTCATGAGTTTATATATGGGTGTTTGAATAGATATTTCAACCATCAAGAAGAACTTTTAAACATACTTGCTATGCATTTTTTGCTTTACATAAGGTAAAAAAAACCATAAATGCCATCAAATAAGAGTTTTTTATAAATTTTTTGAAAACTCTTTTGTGTGAATAAACGAGGGACACATGAAATGGAAAAATTTAGTAACGTTAACGAACTAGTTAACACACTTAAACCGGTAAAACCAATTTACTGTATACGTCCATCTGCCATTAAAAACGCGATAAAGTTTTTTAAGGAGAAGTTCCCTGGTAAAATTTTGTACGCAGTTAAAACTAATCCAAACGAATACGTTCTAAAAAATATTATTAATAATGGTATAGATCGTTTTGATGTTGCATCAATCGATGAAGTAAAAACAATAAAAAAATTAAGCCACAAATCAAAACTTTTCTTTATGCATCCTATTAAATCAAGAGATGATATTTCAGAGGCGTACTTTAGCTATAATGTCAGAGATTTTTCTTTAGATACAAAAGATGAATTATTGAAAATATTAGAGTCAACTAATAATGCAAAAGATTTAAATTTATTTGTTCGAGTTGCAGTGTCGAATGAACATGCAGAACTAGATTTATCGAGAAAGTTTGGTGCGATCTCTGGTGAGGCGATTGGTTTAGTCAGACTATGTAAACAACATGCAAAAAAATTAGGTATAAGTTTTCATGTTGGTTCTCAATGTATGCACAAAATTTCATTCTCAAAAAGTTTAAAAGAAATTTCAAATATAATAAAAAAAACAAAAATAATTCCTGATACAATAAATGTTGGAGGTGGATTTCCATCAATTTATCCTGATCTAAGACCTGAGCCTCTTGAAAATTATATTAATGAAATTAAATTAGGTTTAGGCCATTTAAAATTAGAAAAGCTTCCAGAAATAATCTGTGAACCTGGGAGAGCCTTAGTGGCTGAAAGCGGATCAACTATTGTTAAAGTTAATTTAAGAAAAAAAAATAAATTATACATTAATGATGGGACTTATGGCTCTTTATTTGACGCCGGTGTTCCAAATTTTATATTACCTTCAAAATTAATTACAAACGGAAGAGTGCAATCAAAAAAAATTACAGCATTTCAGTTTTATGGGCCAACTTGTGACAGTCTAGATTTTATGAAAGGTCCTTTTTTATTACCAAATAATGTTAAAGAGGGTGATTACATTGAATTAGGTCAATTAGGAGCTTATGGACTAACATTTAGAACTAAATTTAATGGGTTTTACTCAAATACAATCGTTGAGCTTAATGACAAGCCTATAATGTCACTGTATGATAATGCAGGTAAAATTAATTACTTAGTTGCTTGATGAATAAAAAAAATAGTCCTGGAAAAGGACATAATAAAAAATCTTTTTTAAATAAACCTGTTGAGCATATTGATATTACTAAATTTGATGCTCGGGAGATTATCAACTCAATGGGAAAGATGTCCTTTACCTCCAGAGATACAGCTAATGCATCAAAAATTTTTAATGAAATGATTCAGGACAAATCCTGCTCAATTTTTCTGACTTTAGCAGGTTCAACCTCAGCTGGTGGATGCATGAAGTTGTACTCTGACCTGGTTAAATACAATATGGTAGATGCTATCGTTGCAACTGGAGCATCAATTGTAGATATGGATTTTTTTGAAGCTCTAGGTTTCAAACATTATCAAGGCTCGCAATTTGAAAACGATAGCAAATTAAGAGATAATTACATTGATAGGATCTATGACACTTATATCGATGAAGATGAGCTTCAAGCTTGTGATCAAAAAATTTGTGACATAGCAAATTCTTTAGAACCTAAAACATACACATCAAGAGAATTCATATTTGAAATGGGGAGATATCTCAAAAAAAATTCAAAAAAAAAGGACTCTTTGATTGAAACTGCCTTTAACAACAATGTTCCTATTTTTTGTCCTGCATTCACAGATAGCTCAGCAGGGTTTGGGCTTGTTATGCATCAAGAACAAAATCCTAAAAAACATTTAACAATAGACTCGATAAGAGAATTTAGAGAATTAACAGAGATTAAACTTAGATCAAAACAGTCAGGATTATTAATGATAGGTGGCGGAGTTCCAAAAAACTTTGTTCAAGACACGGTTGTATGTGCTGAATTATTAGGTAAAAAGGTTGACATGCATAAATACGCTGTTCAAATAACTGTCGCCGACACAAGAGACGGTGCTTGTAGTAGCTCCACTCTTAAGGAGGCTAGCTCTTGGGGAAAAGTAGATATTTCAAAGGAACAAATGGTTTTTGCTGAAGCAACAAGCGTATTACCTCTAATAGCTAGCGATGCATACCACAGACAAAATTGGAAAAAAAGAGATAAAAGAGAATTCGCAAAAATTTTCAGCTAAATGAAATTTCTAAAACAAAAAGATGGGTTTTTAGGCTACGATGCCTCGACCAATATAAAGGATAGAGTTGTGATAGTTCCTTTTGGAATGGAAAAAACAGTCTCATACGGCAAAGGAACAAAAAACGCACCAAAAGAGATAATAAAGGCTTCTCATCAAGTTGAGCTATATGACGAAGAATTGAATAAAGAACCATACAAAAAAATAGGTATTAGAACTTTAAAATATTTTAGTATTAAAAATAATATAATAGATGCTTTAAATCAGCTATCAGAAATTAATAAAAATATAATCTCAAAAAAATTGTTTCCGCTTGTATTAGGTGGTGAACATTCATTAACAAGAGGAGCTATCAAACCTTTTATTAATAAATATAAAGTAATATATATATTACATTTTGATGCACACGCTGATTTACGCTCAGTTTATAACAAAGAAAAATTTTCACATGCGACAGCAATCAGAAGGTGTCTAGACTACAAAAATGTGAGGGTAATCTCTTTTGGGATACGAAATTTATGCAAAGAAGAAATGGTCTTTTTGAGTAAAAATAAAGATAGAATAAAAATTTTTTGGGCGAAAGATAAAAAATATTGGAATCTTTCTAAGATTAAGAACATTTTTAAAAATAAAAATGTTTATATTACTTTTGATGTTGATGGATTTGATTCAAGTCTAATGCCTGCTACAGGCACTCCAGAACCAGGGGGGATGTTCTGGGACGATGTAATGCCGATAATCAAAAAAATTTGTTCAGTATCTAATATTATTGGAGCAGATATAAATGAGCTTTCACCGATCAAAGGTTTCAATTCTTACAATTTTTTAACAGCTAAATTAGCTTACAAAATGCTATCTTATATATTTGAATTTAAGAAGAAATATTAAGATCATTTATTCGCCACTTAATCTCGACTTTCGCTCCTTTTAATTTACTTTTATTGCTAAAAGTAATTATAGCTGACTGTCTTTCTAACAGTGTTTTACCTAAAAAAGTTCCAAGGCCTAAACCTCCATTATTTTGAAAATTTTTGTCCTTAGACTTAATATAAGGTTCTCCTAGACTTCTGATAATATCTTCAGGAAAACCTGGGCCATCATCTTCAATATTAATTTTTAAATTAATATTATCACTATCTATCGAAATCAAAATGTTTTTGTTAGAAAATTTTACAGCATTTCCGATGAAATTTCTTAAACCATAAACTAGCTCCGGCGATCTTTTAATATTTATTAAGTTGATATATTTTTCAGTATTTAAATTGATTAACTTTTCAGAAGACTCTTTAAATGATTTAATGATCTCTTCAAGTAAATCTTCAACATTCATTTTGCTAAAAAATTGATCACTAATAATTTTTTTTTGAGAGATTTTTTTTAATATTTCACTACATCTTTTAGTTTGACTAATTAATAAGTCTAAATCCTTTGTAAATTTTGAATTATTTCCAATCTCCTTTCTTAATTCTTTGGAGACGACTGATATTGTTGCTAAAGGTGTGCCTAAGGAATGAGCTGCAGCAGCGGCCTGACCACCTAAGGATTCCAACTCATATTCTTTAGCTAAAATTTGTTGTAGTTTATTTAATGCTTCTGATCTTTTTTTTGTTTCTCCTGCAAATCTGATACCAAAATAACTTAAAAAAATTAATCCGATAATTAAAGAAATTAAGATGCCAGTAACATAATAGTTTGGAAAAGATAATACATATTCTTCCATTCCAGGTAACGGTAAGTGAAAGAAAGTTAATATGAACAAAAATAATATTGTTGATGAACCCAAAATTATTGTACTACCCATACTTAAAAAAGTTGATGAAACTATAGTCGGCACAATAATTAAAATTGAAAATGGATTAAAAATCCCCCCTGTTAAATATAACAACAAGCTTAATTGAATTATGTCGTAAATTAAAAATGAAGTTGAATAAAGATCTTTTAATTGCGTATCTCTTATTTTAAATTGAAGAAATACATTAGTAAGCAGACCAAATAAAATGATTAAATGACATTCAAATACTGGAAAACTTAAATCTAAGATAAAATAAACTAGATTAACTGATATTAATTGACCAAAAATAGCAAGCCATCGCAGAAATACTAAAGTTCTTTTATCTAAATTTAAGTTTTCTTCCAGTCTAAAAAGAGTAGACAAATTCATTTAACTTAAATATCTAAATTAGCTACGTCTAATGCATTGCTTGTAATGAATTCTTTTCTTGGAGCCACCTCATCTCCCATTAAAATTCCAATAATCTTTTGGTCTTCTTTCGATTTTTCCTTAGTCCCGTTTGAATATTGTACTTTCAATAAGATTCTGTTATCTGGGTTTAGCGTGGTTTCCCATAGTTCATCTGGGTTCATTTCACCTAATCCTTTGAATCTTTGTATGGATAATTTTTGTCTTTCCTCATCAATTATTTTTTTAAACTCTTTTGAATTTATCTTATTTTTTTTTATATTCTTATTTGAATTCTCAATAATATATTTTTCTAGTTCTTTCTCATCTTTAATATAAATTCCTTTTCCAGATTTTGTGACTTTAAAGAGTGGCGGTTGGGCTAAATAAAGATTTCCATTCTCTATTAATTGGTTAAATGGATAATTGTTAAAAAAAGTTAGAAGCAAAGTTCTAATATGCGATCCGTCAACATCAGCATCTGTCATTATAACTATTTTTTCGTATCTTAAATCTTCAATATCAAAATCTTTTGAACCTGTGCCCAGAGCATTAATTAGGGTTACAATTTCACTTGATGACATCATTTTAGATAAAGCTTTTGTGGCATAATCATTTCCATTGCCATTAACTTTACTTTTATTTTTTACATAAGTATTTAGAATTTTTCCTCTAAGCGGTAACACAGCCTGAAACTCTCTATTTCTTCCCTGCTTAGCTGAACCACCAGCTGAGTCTCCTTCGACAATGTATAATTCTGTACCCTCTTTTTTTGATATTTGACAATCTGCTAATTTGCCTGGCAATCCAGTGATTTCGAAGCTACCTTTTCTTCTTATATTGTCTCTAGCCTTTCTCGCAACATCTCTCGCAATAGCCGCTTGGGTAATCTTTTCTAAAACATTTCTTATTATTGATGGATTTTGGTCAAACCAAACTGAAACTTTATCGTTAATAACATTTTCAACAATATTTCTAACTTCTGAAGATACTAATTTATCTTTTGTTTGAGATGAAAATTTTGGATCTGGCATTTTTATTGATAGAACTACTGTAAGTCCTTCTTTTATGTCCTCACCAGATAACGTAATTTTATTTCTTTTATTGTGTTCATTTGAATACTTATTAATTATTCTTGTAAGCGCACTTCTAAACCCGAGCAAATGCGTTCCGCCATCTTTTTGATGAATGTTGTTTGTAAAAGCCAAAACTTCTTCAGAATACCCAGCGTTCCACTCAAGGGAACACTCAACGCCTATATCATTTTTGTTTGAAGAAATATATATCGGTTTTTTAAAAACAGCTTTTTCGTTTTTATTCTGTAAAATAGGTTTTTTTTGGTTAATGAATTGAACAAATTCAAGTATACCACCTTCGTATTTGTTCTCATACTTTTTTTCTTTAGCATTTGTTTGATCTACTAGAATGAGATTAATTCCTTTATTTAAGAAAGCTAACTCCCGCATTCTCTTTTGTAGAATTGAAGAACTAAATTTGATTGACGAAAAAATTTCTTTTGAGGGCAAAAAGGTTATTTTTGTTCCTCTTTTTTTTGTTTTTCCAATTTTTTTTAATGGTTTAATTGGTTTTCCATTTTGAAACTCTACAAAGTACTCGTGACCATCTCTGAAAATGTTTAATTTTAATTTTTCAGATAATGCATTAACAACGGACACTCCTACTCCATGCAAACCTCCCGAAACTTTATATGAGTTATGGTCAAATTTTCCTCCTGCGTGTAGTTGGGTCATTATTACTTCAGCTGCAGACATTTTTTCAGATTTGTGTAAATCAACTGGGATACCTCTACCATCGTCTTCTACGGTTATTGTATTATCCTTACGGATATAAACATTTATGTTTTTACAATACCCTCCAAGAGCCTCGTCTATTGAATTATCAACCACTTCGAAGACCATGTGATGCAATCCTGTTCCATCATCTGTGTCTCCAATATACATACCAGGCCTTTTTCTTACAGCTTCAAGACCCTTTAAGACTTTTATTGACTCTGCATCATAAGAACTATTGAAATTTTCTGTATTATTTTTTGGCATTTAATTTTAAATATAAATTATTATATCATTTTTTTTGAACAAGTTACAATCAGACTAAAGAGTATCCCGCTATTAATGATTAATACCAACGGTTTTAATTGAAAAAAAAAAATTAATTTAAAAAATCAAATTTTTTATATTTTCATCGGCATTATAACGTAATAACTATTTATATCAGATTTATCTTGAATTAAGACAGGAGAAGTTGGGTCTTTCAAATTAAGTACAAGATTTTGATCTTCCACTTCTGATGCTATGTCAAGAAGGTATTTCGAATTAAATCCTATGGTCAAATCATCATCTTTATAAACAGCGTTTAAAATATCATTGCCATCGCCAGAATTAGTACTATTGACCGATAATTTTACTTTTCCTTTAGTAATTTCTAATTTGACACCTTCTTTTCTATCTAAAGAAACAGAGGTAACTTTTTCTACAGAATTTATAAAGTCTTTTGCTTGTACTACTAGTGTTTTATTGTTGTCTTTGGGTACAACTTTTTGATAGTCGGGGAATTTTCCGTCTATTACTTTCGAAATTAACTCAATTTTTCCTAATTTAAATTTGATCTTAGAATCACTCGTTTGAATAAATAGTGGTGCATCAATTTCTGCCATCATTGCACAAATTTGGAAAACAGCTTTTCTAGGAATTATGATAGAGGAAAAATTTTTTAAGTTTGGTATTTCGAGACTACTGGAAGACAGCCTATGACTATCTGTTGCGACCCCAGTAAGTAAAGTTTTGTCGTTACTTTGTGTTATATGTAAAAATACACCATTAAGATAATGACGTGTGTCATCATTAGAGATTGAAATTTTAGTTTTATTTAACAATGACAAAAATTTATTTTTTTTAACTTCAATTTTTTCTGTTCCAAAATTATCTTCAAAAGTTGGATAAGTATTAGATGGTAAGCAAAGCAAATTAAAATCGGAATTATCAGATTTTATACTCAACTTATTCTCTGATTTTAATTTAAAGTCTACATCAGAATTTGCAGGTATTTTTCTTAAAATATCATACAAAACGTTAGCTGAAGTAGTTGTATCCCCCTCAGCAATTATTTTGACATCGTTTATTTCGTCAAAAAAAATTATATCTAAATCTGTCGCAACAACTTCCAATTTTCCATTTTTTGCGCTTAATAAAACATTTGATAAGATAGGTAAAGTATTTTTTTTTTCAACAACTCCTTGAACAAAATTTAAAGATTTAAGTAGAATGTCTCTTTTTATTATGAACTGCATTAATCCTAATTTTCGAGCAATAAACCTTTTATTTGAATTAAATTTTTCTTCATCTCTTCATCACTCTCTGATAATTTTGTAATTGTTTTAACTGCGTGTATTACAGTTGTATGATCTCTGTTAGCAAATCTTCTTCCAATCTCTGGCAGTGATCTTGTAGTCATTTTTTTTGATAAATACATTGCAACTTGCCTTGGTCTAGCTAATGGTCTTGATCTTCTTTGCGACAACATATCCGTTAATGAAATATTAAAATAATTAGATACTGCATTTTGTATTTTATCTATAGTAATTACGTTTATTTGATTAAAAACATCTTTTAAAATATTTTTACAATCATTAATATTTAAAACTCGTTTATGTATTCTTCCGAAGGCAATTATTCTATTGAGAACACCTAGTAACTCTCTAATGTTGGTTTTTGCTTCGCTAGAAATATAGTGAATCACTTCATCACTAATATTTATGTTTTCTTTAAATTGGGTTTGAATATCGTTAATTTTTCTCTTCACAATGTTTTTTTTCAATTCCAAATCAGGAACGTCTATATCAACAATTAATCCCCCTGATAATCTAGATTTTATTCTTTCTTGCACTCGATCTAACTTCATTGGAGGTCTATCAGCCGATACAATAATTTGTGAGCCTTTTTCTAATAGGCTATTAAAAGTATGAAAAAATTCCTCTTGAAGACTTTCCTTTCCTCTTAAAAATTGCACATCATCTATGATAAAGACTGAAGATTTTCTAAAAAAATCTTTAAAATTAACCATATCATTTTTTTTTATTGATTTAATAAAGTGATACATAAATCTCTCAGCGGATATAAACATGACCTCATTTTCATCTTGAAGCTTTAATCCTATAGCATTTAATAGGTGCGTTTTACCTAAACCTACTCCTCCATAAATGTATAGTGGATTATATCTTGACGTGTGTTCACAAACTTTTTTTGAATAAGACAATGCTACTTCATTACTTGTCCCCTGAACAAAATTTGCAAAACTTAAATTTGAATTAAGTCTGTTGTAGTTTAATATAGAGTCTTTAATTTCTGAAACTTTTGTAAAATCATCAATTTTGAATTGATCATTTTTGACTGGTTTATGTTCTTCAATTATCTTGAATTCAATCCTACTTAAGCTCAATTTAAACTCTTTGACTATCTCTAATATTTTATCTAAGTACCTTGAGACAATCCAATCTCTGAAAAATCTGGTTGGGACACCTAAAATGAGATAGTCGTTAAATTCTTTCTCTAAAGTAATATTTTTTAACCAACTAGAATAAATTTCTTCTCCAAAATTTTTTTTTAATGTGCTTTGTAATTCAGGCCAATTTAATGTTTTCTCTTCTTCGGAAACAAAAATATTCTTTTGATT
>MDSV01201482.1_pt1 | contig 16645 bp, 20 predicted proteins | sample 810851 | NCBI WGS metagenome assembly MDSV01 (sample SAMN05326640, study PRJNA326480) | marine metagenome | isolation source: seawater | place: Atlantic Ocean: North East | collected 2012 | reverse complement strand
CTTTAAATGTTGTGCTTTTTGAGCCAGAGATTGCTCCTAATACTGGAAATATAATTCGATTATGTGCGAATACAGGTTGTTTCCTGCATTTAATTAAACCACTTGGCTTTGCATTAGATGACAAAAGACTTAAACGTGCAGGTCTTGATTATGATGAGTGGGCCACAATCAGATATTGGGAAAATATCGAGTCTTATATCGATCAGCTGGGCGAAAAAAGTCGAATATTTGCTTTCACAACTAAAGCTAAGAAAAATTACCACAAGAACTTTTTTGAAAAAAATGACAGTCTTCTTTTTGGGCCTGAGACTAGAGGGTTGCCAGATCAATTTTTAAATAACTTAACGTTCGAGAAAAAACTTAAACTTCCGATGGTTCCTCAAAGCAGAAGCTTAAATTTATCAAATAGTGTGGCTGTAGCTGTTTATGAGGCGTGGCGACAACTTGATTTTTTTATTGACTCATAAGTTTTAGTTTTTTCCTTTGGCGGACTGTATTACCGAATGGTATGCAGGTTTGTATTCAAAATCGCGCCCAAATAATAATGGATAATCTGTACGGCCACGCATTGGCTTATAATTTCTCCAACTATTCCCATCCCATACTCCCCAGAATGTTACACGTTCAATTACATCTTTATAATTTGAAAATAAATCAAATATTTCTTTATATCTTTCAGCTTGTTCTTTTAAGATCTTAGATGGAACTTTATCAGGATAAGGATTAAATTTTTTAGCTAATTTAAAATTATCTTCAACGCTAGCAGCTCTATGCTTCCAAGCATTAGGTAGTACACTTACATCTAATTCTGTAATATGCAGAGGAATTTTAGCTTGCTCTGCTTTTTTAATAACCCGTTCTATTGAAGATAATTTTGGCTCATCTAAAAAAAGATGCCCTTGATAGCCAAGCCCATGTATTGGGACACCTCTCCCTCTTAGATCCTCGATCATTGAAATAATAAAATCTAGTTTAGCGGGATTATCTAAGTCAAAATCATTGTATAAAAGTACTGCTTTTGGGTCTACCTCATTGGCTGTGCGGTATGCAATTTCAATGTATTCAGGGCCTATAATATCTAGCCAGCCTGACTCTCTATAAATACCAATAGATTTTTTTTTGCCTTTTTCACGCTTAACATGAACAGCCTCATTGACAACATCCCAGTATTTTACGCGCCCTTTATAACGTCCAACAACCATTCTAATATGGTTTTTTAGGCGCTGAATCAGCACCTCACGACTTACTTTATTTCCTTTGGCATCAACAAAAAACCATGGGGGAGTTGCATTTTTCCAAACTAAAGTGTGCCCAACAACTTTCAAATCATTTTGCTCAGCAAACATCATCATTTTATCAGACTCTTCAAATGTGAACACATTTTCTTTTGGTTGAATAAATGCGGGCTTCATACAATTTTCAGGCGTTATTGAATTAAACTGTTCTACAGTAATATACTTTTCAAATGGGAGAAAAATATTCTCTAAATTCCCATCTGGGGAATAATGATTACTCTCTTTTCCGCCAGGTGTTTTTGTTCCATGCCAGATGGTTCCCATTAAAAAATGTTCACCATACACAGTTTTCAATGTATCACTTGCAAAAACTTTTGATGGGAATATAAAAATAAATAAAATTAGATATTGTTTTAGATTCATGATGATTAATTTAGTGATTTATTGTTTTTTTTATTTCCAGACTGGGTCTGTCTGTAAATAGCATCAAAATCGATAGGTGCAAGACTTAATGGTGGGAATCCACCTTTCACTACAGTACTATCAATCACTTCTCGAGCATAAGGAAATAAAAAATTTGGACAAACTGCACCAATAACATGGGGAGTCTGATCGTCCGGAAAGCCAGATATAGCAAATATACCTGCTTGCTGTAACTCAATGAGGTAGGCGGTTTCCTCTTCAAGATTCGCTGTTATTGTCAACGTAAGAATAATCTCGTTAACATTTTCACTGATATTATTAACACGAGTATTAACATCCAATTTAATTTTTGGCTTAAAGGTTTGGGTGAAAACCTTTGCGCCCATAGGAGTTTCAAATGATAAGTCTTTAATATAAGTTCTCTGTATTGCAAACTGAGGGCCTTTAGGCTCCTCTGGAATTGTTTTTTTTTCTGACATAAACACCCCTTTAAAAAATTATTATATTTATTTACCTAGCAATCGATCAAGACGTCCACTATTATCACAGGCTTCTAACTCAGTGAAACCTCCGATATGGACGTTGTTAATCCATATTTGAGGAACAGTATGCGAACCACTCAGGTTTTGCAACTTTTCTCGAAGATCAGGTCGCCCATCAACTTTTACTTCATCATACGCTAAAGATTTACGTTCTAATAATTCCTTGGCCGCCCAGCAGAAAGGGCAGTTTGTAGTCGTAAAAATCTCAACCGTTGATGGTCCATTAAAATGTATCGACATTAGTCCAAATCCATTAACAAAAATTATTTAACTAAAGGCATTTGACTTGCCTTCCATTCCATTACGCCGCCACCAAGTCGGTATATCTTTTTATCACCAGATTCTTTTGAAAGAGACTTGGCAACGAAAGAGGATTGTTGACCCATTTTACATACCAATGCTATAGATTTATCGGTACACTGGCTTAAAAGGTAATCATTTTTATTATTTTTTGCTTGCCACTGCTGAAAAGGAAGACTAATCGCACCTACAATATGCCCTTCGGAAAAATCAGATTTTTCACGCAAATCAATTAATAAAGTATCTTCTTTATTCATGAGCCGAGTTAAGTCATTACTACTTAAAATAATGCCTGCTTTCTTTTTTTCAATTCTTGCGATGAAAAATAAAACCAAAAAAAGCAAAGTTATTAATAACCATTGCTCTGATGCAAATATTAAAAGCTTTTGCATAAAAAAACCTTCGCGTTTATAAAATGAGATTTATATTATACATATCAATTAACATCAGCTCAATTTGGACAAGCCGAAAAAATGGTATAAGTTGATATAAAAAATTTGTGAATTTTATTTAAATGACTTGTTACAGTGAAATGTTTTACTTTGATATAAAGTCATATAAAATAAATGTCTTAAATCAAAAAAATAGAGAGCTATCATTTTTTGAATAAGTGCAAGTTATCCAACAGCCAAGATATAAAACTATTTCAATTAGCTTTGATTATATTCATAGCTGTATTAATCAATAATCCTGCAATCTCTGATACCAAAAAAATAAAAAAAACTGATTATATTACTAAGCAAAATCAACTCCAAAAAACTAAAGAAGATTTACTGCATCTTCAAAAAAATATATCAAAAAAAATTAATGAAAAGAATGAATTATTAATTGAGGTTCGCAATATTGAAAAAAATATAGCATCTTTAAATAATAATTATCAAATTTTAGTCAAAGAAAAAAAAATATTATCAGAGTCATTATTGAAAATTGAGAAATCCCTTAAGCAGAATAATAATAAAAAAGTCAAACAAGAAAAGCTTATCTTAGAATTAGTGAAACAGTTACATAGAGCTGGTTATCAGCAAGACTTACAAATTATCTTTGAACAAAATAGCCCCGAAAATATTGATAGGGAACTAAATTATCTGATTTTTATTGAAAGGGCTTATCAAAAAGAGATCAGTCGTTTTAATTCATTAATTAGAAGAGATATAGAGTTAAGAAAAGATGTCGAATCCCAAAAAAATAGAATCCACAATAACCAAAAAAACTTATTAAATGAAAAAGATAATCTTGACCTTCAGTATAGAAAAAGAAAAGATGTGATAAAAATAATTGAAAAAGAGATTAAAAGTAAAGAAGATAAAATAAAATCTCTAAAAGACAATCAAAGAGTGCTGTCTGATTTATTAAGTAATATTAATAGAATAATTAATAAGCCTTACTTACCTGATTCTTTTGCTGAGTCTGCGAAGACTAACTTAATCAAAAATGGTGAGTTTTTTTTAAGATCACAAGGTGCTCTTTCTTGGCCAGCAAAGGGTGTAAGAAAAAATTCATTTGGAGATACAAAAAAAGATTCTGGTATTAAATGGAAAGGGGTATTTATAGCATCTAACTTAGGATCTGACGTAAAAGCGATCTTTCCTGGTAGAGTGGTGTTTTCAGAATGGCTCAAGGGGCAAGGCTTGTTAATAATCATAGATCATGGGAAGGGATATATGAGTCTTTACGGCCAAAATAGGAATTTATTAAAGCAAACCGGCGACTGGGTCGAATCTGGTGAGATTATTTCACATGTAGGTAATAGTGGTGGAAAAGAAAACAACGGGCTGTATTTTGAAATGAGAAAATCTGGCATGCCAATTGATCCGGCCATTTGGTGTTTATCTGAATGATGGTTGAAATATTGATTTTTTTGTAGATTACAAGCGCATCTCAATCCCAGCTTGAATCATATGTTGTTTTGCATCCCTTATTGTTTTCTCGCCAAAATGAAAAATACTTGCAGCTAAAACTGCATCTGCATGCCCTTTTAATATACCATCGGTTAAATGCTGGAGATTACCAACTCCGCCTGATGCAATCACTGGTACTTTCACAGCTTCAGATATAGTACGAGTAAGTTCTATGTCGAAACCTTTTTTAACCCCATCTTGATCCATACTAGTTAAAAGTATTTCACCAGCACCATAATCTGTCATTTTTAGAGCCCACTCAACCGCATCAATACCGGTACGCTTTCTTCCCCCATGAGTAAAAATTTCCCATCGTGAAGATTGATTATTTGATGTCTTCTGTACTTTTTTTGCATCTATAGCAATAACAATGCATTGAGAGCCGAATCTATCAGCAGCCTCTTTCACAAAGAAAGGATTTTGAATTGCCGCAGTATTTATTCCAACTTTATCAGCCCCAGCATTTAACATTCTTCTAATATCTTGACACTCACGAATTCCTCCGCCGACCGTTAGAGGAATAAAAACTTCGCTTGCGATATTCTCAACTGTATTAATTGTTGTATCCCGAGCCTCATGACTTGCAGTAATATCTAAAAAAGTAAGTTCATCAGCTCCTTGTTCGTTATAGCGCCTTGCAACCTCTACAGGGTCACCAGCATCACGAATATCCACAAACTTTACACCTTTAACGACTCTACCATTATCTACATCAAGACAAGGTATTATTCTTTTTGCTAAAGACATTGATATTTATCTTCTCTTAAATTTAAAAAATTATAAATTATCACAATATTTTTGTGCCTCACTTAAGTCTAATTTTCCCTCATAAATTGCTCTGCCAGTAATAGCACCTAATATACCTTCATTAGAAAATTCATATAGATCAACTATATCTTTAATATCTGTAATTCCACCTGATGCAATTATTGGTATGGATGAAGATCTTGCCATAGAAATGGTTGATTCAATATTGACACCCTGCATCATGCCATCTCTTGAAATATCGGTATAAATAATACTTGATACTCCATCCTGCTCAAACCTTTTAGTGAGCTCAACTGCCTTTAAATCTGTAGATTTAGCCCAACCATCAGTTGCAACAAAACCATCTCTTGCATCAAGCCCAACAATAATATGGCCGGGAAACTCTTTACATGCTTGACGAACGAAATCAGGTTTTTTAACTGCCTGTGTTCCAATAATTAGATAATCCACACCAGCAGCTAAATATGATTCAATGGTCAGTAAAGATCTGATGCCTCCACCAATCTGAATTGGTAAATCAGGATATTTTTGAGCAATAGAATTTACTGCATTACTGTTTATTGGCTTGCCATCAAAAGCTCCGTTAAGATCAACAAGATGAAGTCTTCTTGCACCAGACTCCTTCCACTTTCCAGCTATTTCAACTGGATTATCAGAAAATACTGTTGTCTTTGTCATATCACCCTGACGAAGCCTTACACATTGACCATCTTTTAAATCAATAGCTGGAATAACTAACATATCATTTAACTCGCACCATCCCAGTTAATAAAATTTTTTAATAATTGCAGCCCATCGTTATGGCTTTTCTCTGGATGGAACTGCACTGCACAAATATTATTTCTGATAATCATAGCGGCAATATCAACTCCATAATTTGTAACGCCCGCAATATCTGAAGATTTATTTGCGGGAATAAAATAACTATGAACAAAATAGAATCGAGCATTATTAGAGATGCCGCTCCATAAATCATGATTTTTTGATTGCCGAACTTTATTCCACCCCATATGAGGTACTTTTAAATCAATATTGCGATTGCAAAAAGAGGTGCCAAAAAAATTTACTTCATATGGGAATAAATTTAAGCAATCCACTCCGCCATTCTCATGCGAAAAAGACATCATTCCTTGCATGCCAACACAAATACCAAGCAGAGGTTTTGATTTTGATACCTCCATTATAACTTGGGCTAAACCTCTAGATTTAACTTCTTTTATGCACTCTCTAATTGCACCAACTCCTGGATAAATAACATGTGAAGCACTACGAATAATATCAGGATCATCACCAACCCAAACTTTTCTTTTAGGCGCAATAAACCTCAATGCCTTTGCGATGGAATGAAGGTTACCCATACCATAATCAATAACCGCAATATCTATGGGGTTAACCATAAGTAAGCCTATTTGAAATAAATAAAGAAATTTTAATTACAGACAACCTTTGGTCGAGGGCATTACTCCATCCATACGAGGGTCATACTCAATTGCCAATCTTAAAGCTCTCCCAAAAGCCTTAAATACAGTTTCTATTTGATGGTGACTATTTTCACCACGTAAGCAATCAATATGTAAAGTAACGTGAGCATGGTTTGTAAACCCTTGGAAAAACTCGTGAAATAAATCAACATCAAAACCGCCAACGCTTGACCGTGTAAAATCAACATTGAAGATTAATCCTGGACGCCCAGATAAATCAAGGACAACTCTAGATAAAGCTTCATCCAAAGGCACATATGCATGGCCGTACCTCTTAATACCTTTCTTTTCGCCAATAGCTTGCAAAAAGGCTTGTCCAAGCGTTATTCCCAAATCCTCAACTGTATGATGATCATCGATGTGAAGGTCGCCCTTAGCATGAATCGAAATATCAATTAGTCCATGTCTAGCAATTTGATCAAGCATATGCTCAAGGAAAGGAACTCCTGTATCAAAACTCGCCTTACCAGTACCGTCAAGATCTATAGAAACAGTTATTTGGGTTTCCAGAGTATCTCTACTTACAGTAGCTGTTCGTGTTTTTGCTGAATTACTCATATAAATCTCAATTTTTGTATAAATTAAGTCTCATTATAGACAACAGATATAAAAGGAAACAGTTTAAATTGACCTAAATTATCCCATGAAGGGGAGGAAACTGATTTTAACACGAGAGTGAGTGCTTACTAATTATGAGGATTTCCCCTGTTTTTCAACCAATTCCATCATATTTTTAATTTCTCTATCGTCGCCTAAATATTCACTTGAAATGGCAGTCATATCACTATCTAAATTATAAACAAGCGGAACTCCTGTAGGTATATTAACATCCATTATTTCAGACTCACTCAGGCAGTCAAGATGCTTAACAAGAGCACGAAGACTATTACCGTGTGCTGCAATAATAACTTTTTTATCATCAAAAATTGAAGGTTTAATGACGTTATTCCAAAAAGGCAACACTCTATCAATTGTTAATGATAAGCTCTCTCCTCTTGGAAGCTGCAAAGAATCAATATTCGCATACTTAGGATCATTACCAGGGAAATATTTACTGTCTAACTCTACTAATGGCGGAGGAGTGTCAAAACTTCTCCTCCAAATTTTAACTTGCTCATCGCCGAATTGCTTGGCAGTTTCATTTTTATCTAAACCAGTTAATGCACCGTAATGTCGCTCGTTAAGTCGCCAGTCTTTAATTATAGGTAAATGGGTGCTACCCATCTTCTCTAAAACCAATGATAAGGTCCTATTCGCCCTCAATAATACAGATGAATAAGCAAGATCAAATTGAAACCCTTTTTCAGCAAGTAAACTCCCAGCTTGATTTGCTTGATTAACACCGGTATCAGTGAGATCTATATCGAACCAACCTGTAAAACGGTTTTCTTTATTCCATATGCTCTCGCCGTGTCTAATAAGCACTATTTGATACATTAAAAAATCCTCAACTAAATATATTAAAATTTAAAGATATTATAACCTAGTTTCTTTACGATAACGCCAAACTAACAGTTCGTATTTTCGGTAGCTATTTTTTTCCTTTAGGAATAATATTCTAATAATTTTAATCAAATATTTAAATTGGCAAAATGAATTTAAAAAAACAACTATCTAAAAAAATTTCATCAGATATTTTAAGCTGGTTTGATGAATACGGTAGACATGATCTGCCATGGCAAAATCCAATTGACGCTTATGGCGTTTGGATATCAGAAATAATGCTTCAACAAACCCAAGTGAAGACTGTCATTCCCTACTACAAATCTTTTTTAAAGAAATTTCCCAACATAGAAGCCTTAGCCAATTCTAAAGAAGACGAAGTATTACACCATTGGAGTGGGCTAGGTTATTATACTAGAGCACGAAATCTATATAAATGTGCAAAATTAATTTACCAAAAAAAAGATAGGGTTTTTCCTTCGGAAATAGACGAGCTAACAAAACTCCCTGGTATTGGTCGGTCAACTGCTGGAGCGATAAGAGCTATAGCATATAAAAAAAGAAGTCCTATTTTAGATGGAAATGTGAAAAGAGTTCTTACACGATTTTTTGCAATACCAGGCTGGCCAGGTAATACTGCAGTTGAAAAAAATCTGTGGGAGTTAGCTGATAATCTGACGCCTTTAGATCGAGTGAATGATTATACCCAGGCAATAATGGATCTTGGTGCTACCGTTTGCACTCGGAAAAAACCTAACTGCTTTAAATGCCCAATTAGTGAAAATTGTGTGGCATTAAGAGCAAACCAAATAAATAAGTTTCCCGAAAAAAAACAAAAAAAAGAATTAATAACAAAGCACACAAATTTATATATTATCGTAAATGACAAAGGCGAAGTATTACTCGAAAAGCGTCCACCGAAAGGTGTATGGGCTGGGCTATGGAGTTTTCCAGAAAATGAAAATATTTTAAGTAAATTGAAATTATCAAAGAAAAAGAATTGGGAGAAATTTAAGCATACATTCAGTCATTATCATCTTTATATTCAACCAAAAGAATTTTTGACTGTTTCAGGATATGATAATTTAAATATGGAACATCTACTCTGGTATAATGTATTTTCACCCGAAGATATTGGCCTCTCAGCACCTATAAAAAAAATTTTAAATGAATTGAAAGTTGCTCAATACAAAATAACGGGAGAAATTAATGAAGCGTAATGTACACTGTCGAAAATATAAGAAGGAGCTACCTGCATTAAGTGCTCCGCCATTTCCTGGGCCAAAAGGAGAAGAAATTTTTAATGAAATTTCTGCAGCAGCTTGGTCCGATTGGCAGAAACATCAAACTATGCTTATTAATGAAAAACATTTGAATATGAGAGATCTTGAGGCAAGACAATTAATTCAAAATGAGATGGAGAAGTTTTTAAGTAATGAAAACTATCAAGGAGTTGAGGGGTATACCCCCCAAGAGAAAAAGTAATTTGTAATCACTTAAAGAATTTTTGTAACCGGGGCCTAAAAAATAAGAATTCATCGTAGGCTTTATTCACAATCCAAGCAAGCGGGGCCAAACTAAGAACCTTGGAGAATATTTTAAAATAAGTAAGATTCGCCCATAATTTTAGGAAGGCATCGCCACCAACATAAAATTTTCCATCCGAGTCTGATACATGGAATCTTTCTAATAGAATACTTCTTGATATTTCAACTGGTAAGGGTTCTGATGAGGCATCAAACCAACATATCTCATCAGCTCCCTTTTGCTTTTTATACAAAGATATCTCTCTTGAACAAATTGGACAGCTACCATCAAAGTACACTGTTAAGCAGTTATTTTTTTTCATCTTATATAAACCCCTTATTCAATTCTCTAAATACGTCTGAACAATTTTCTTGGATCTTGAAGTGATACATATCATCTGCTCTAGTCCAACCCTTATTTATAGCTATGATAGGCTTGTCTTGTAACTGGGCTTGTCTACAAAATCTATAGCCAGAGAAGACAGTTAAGGAAGATCCAAGAACTAATAATGCGTCAGCCTTCTCTAAACAACCCATGGCAGCAGAAACTATATTCTTTGGTATCGTACCACCAAAAAAAATTACCTCGGGCATTAATACTCCACCACAATTAATACAACTTGGTGATATAGTGTTTGCTGAAATACTCTCTTCAACCAAGGCATCGCCGTCAGGTCGAGAAATAGAATTTATGTCCAATAAATGAGGATTATCAATTAACAATCTCGTTTGGACATCTGATCTTAGCTGCCTTTTATCACAATCTAAGCAAAATACTCTATCTAAACGTCCATGCAGGTCTATAACCTGGGTGTGTCCTGCCTTTTGATGTAGACGATCGACATTTTGTGTAACAACATTTTCTAATTTTCCTTGTCTTTCTAAATTGACAAGTGCATGATGAGTAATATTAGGTTTTGCATTTTGTATAGTAGGCCAGCCAAAGAAACTTCTTGTCCAATATCTTTTTCTAACATTCGTGTTAGTTATAAAATCATTATGATGCATAGGTTTTTTTACAAGCCACTTTCCTTCGTGATCACGATAAGTGCCTATGCCAGAATCTGAACTTACTCCTGCCCCAGTAAGTACCATTATTTTTTTATGACTCTCAATAAAGTTTTTGAGATTAGTAATACTATTTTTATTTAAGTGCATAGCAAAATATAAATATTATTTATACCTCTAAAGAACATATATCCTTAATTTGACTAATTTGTTGACTATGTTTCTCGATTTCTGAGAGTCCAATTTCAAAACTATTATCTCGATTCAATCGCCAATTCGCATACTCTATGGGTTCAGCATCTACAATTTTTAATTCTATATTTTGGAATAATCTAATAATTTCAAAATAACTTTTTTTAAGTTCATCCGTTTTTATCTTTAGTTCACTTTCCCACGCCCTAAAAACGAATTGTTTTAATTCTTCGAAAATTTCAGATGATCCTGGACCAAAACAAAACTGTTTCTTAATATGGTTTTGATTTATAAAAATACGATTTAACTTAGATAAATAAATTTTAGTGATCACTATGTCTCGATACAAATCTCCACCGATATTTTTTCTCAGCACACCTAAATTATTTTCAAAATCATCAATATCGAACTGATAATCGCCATTCAATAATCGATCAATTGAATCATTCAATTTATTAAGTGATTCTTTTACTCCTGAAATTTTTTTATAATCACTTAAAATTGATAAATTGTTTATTTGCCAAAAAATTTTAGATTCTGAGCTGCCAAGAACTGCCTGCCAAATATATTTCGAAAGATGTCTTTTTTTTTGCTCTAAAAGATATGTTAATTCTTCAGATAGTTCAAATTCATTATTATTTTTTAAAAAAATAATACAATCAGGAGCGTAATGAATAAAATCAGCTTCGTATTTTAATTTTTGAGAAGAGGGTGATACTTTCCCAAGAATACTATTTTTTCTTGCGACAACATAACGTAAATGACAACCCTTGAGTGATAAAAATTTTAGTAAAGAAATTTTTGAACTAGTACTATTAGACTGCTTAGAAACAAAAAATGAACTCTCTAGGCCGTAATCATAATCAATAAAATATTTTTTTTCTTTTACTTTTTCTTTAAGAATAAGCCAGGTCAGCTCCGAATAATAATTTTCAATATCTTTATGTAATTGGTCGCATGAAGATAAAGCTAATGCGGATGATATTACTATTACTTTAAATGCATTCTTTAAAACAATCATATGATAGGTTCTCTTATCTGATTCGATATACGAAAGAAATGGCTTGTAGATCGATTTTTTTCAAAAAAATCAGTTAAAAAAAATACAAATAGATAAATCAATCTTGACTATAATTAAAAGTGCATGTTTAATACTCGATCTTTTTTACTGCAAAAAAATAACGCCCAGATAGCTCAGTTGGTAGAGCAGAGGACTGAAAATCCTCGTGTCGGTGGTTCGATCCCGCCTCTGGGCACCACTCAATTAATAGTGGTGACTATATCAATCCAACCTACAAAAATAAAACAGTAATCATTACAGGTGGATCTGCAGGTATCGGTGCTGCATGTGCTCGTCTTTTCCATAAAAAAGGGGCGAATATTGTTCTTATCGCACGTAATCAAGACGGTCTTGATAAAATGCAGCTTGAATTAGATAAGGATCGAATCCTTACAATCGCAACAGATATTTCTAATACACAAAGATATAAAGAAATTTTAGACTCAGTAAATAAAATATTTGGCTCAATAGATATTTTAATTAATAATGCCGGCTTACATTATCGTGGCGATATACAACATCTCAGTCCAGACGATGTCGCAAATATGGTTGATGTGAATTTAAAAGCACCCATTAGTTTTTCATGTTGCGTATTACCTTATCTTAAAAAGTCATCAAGTGCGTCAATTATCATGGTTGGGTCTTTAGCTGGCCGAGCCCCACTTCAAGGTGCTGCCACATATTCTGCAACAAAGGCCGGATTGAGAGCCTTTGCATACGCGATTGGTGACGAACTGAGAGATATAAATATTAATGTTGGAATTGTTTCTCCTGGACCAGTGAGCACAGGATTTATTATGAATAATATCGACGACGTCGAGGATATAGTTTTCTCTCAACCAATGAGTACACCTGAGGAAGTAGCCAATGCTATTTTAATGCTTGTATCGAATGGTGGGGAGATATGTCTTCCGAAGGTTAGTGGTTTTCTCACAACAATTAGCTATCTCTTCCCAAAGCTTAGAAGAAAATTAAGACCATTTTTTTATAAAAAGGGAAAGAAAAATAAAGATCGTTATCGGTAACTTATTCATCAATAACTTTAAAATTCAAACCGGCATACTTAGTTAATCTTAATATAAGTTGATCACCCATTAATGTAGAAGGTGTCCAAAAGCCACCAGATTTATCATCACCAATATCACGTGAGAGACATAATGCAGCTTGTGAAATCATTTTAGCTGTTGATCCATATCCTGGATCGCGATCGCCGGTGACCTGAACCATTATCGAATCACCAGTTGATGTCTTGCCAAGAAACCTCAAATCAAATGAACCTGAAAGTTGCTCAGATGGTGTGGGGCCCTCCCCTGGCTTCGGCAAGATAAAGGATTCTAATATCCACCTAGTAAAAGGAAAAATAATTGCAAAATTAAACCATTTCATTCTTTTTGTATTTCTCCTAGCACGCTTCTCACCTTTTTTCCCATCGCCAAATAAACTTGCCTCTTGATAAGTAAAATCATCTCCATAACTATTACCTGATAACGCATTTGATCGATGAACAATCCTCAGATTCACAGCAGCCATTACAAATGGTGCTATCCAGCTTGAAAATTCATTATCATAACTAACATATACATTTTTTTGGCGAGACTTAAAGGTATGATCTTTTGGGCAACAAGAATAAGGATCTTTAAATTCCTCCCTTAATGATGGGTCTTTTATTGCTCTTTTTGTAATATTAATCAAACTTGCGATTGTACCACCCGAGAAAGTGCCTTTCATTTCTTTTACACGCATAACAACTGATGAGCAAACATTACTAAAATGCTCTAAAGATTTTTTTTGTAAGAAAAAAACACCACAATCGGATGGAATAGAATCAAACCCGCAGGAATGTACAATTCGAGCACCATTTTTTTTTGCTAGATCTTCATATTTTTCTTGCATTCTCTTGATCCAATGCATCTCACCAGTAAGATCACAATAGTCAGTACCGGTCTCACAACAGAGGCGCACTAAAGTCTCACCATATAAATCATAAGGGCCAACTGTTGTAATCATTACCTTTGTCGAGTTACATATTTTTAATAAGGAGCTCTCATCGTTTGAATCTGCAATGAATAAAGGGATATTCTCAGCTGATGCGCCTAAGTCTTGTTGAACTTTTTTCAATTTATCAAGAGATCTTCCAGCCATCGCCCATCGAACATCTATAGTACATTCAGACTCACTTAAATATTGACAAATAATTTTCCCTACAAAGCTAGTCGCGCCAAACACCATTATATCAAGTTTATTATTCATCATAATATTTCTGCGCATGACTTGACATGAGCAAAAAGCGGAAAAACATCTGAACAATAATATTCTTGCTCGAAGTTAGTTCTACCTGCTGTACAGTCTGATAGAACCGTAACCTCAAAACCTTTTTCTGAAGCTGAGCGAGCAGAAGAATCAATACAAGCAGAAGTCACGACGCCAGCAATAATTAACTTCTTAATCCCTTGTGAGCGTAATATTTTTTCAACCTTAGTATTTGAAAACGCATTTAGTCCTGTTTTACCAGGAACAATTGTAATATGATCAAGCCACGGATTTAGTTCGTCAATTAAATTTGATCCTGGTCCATCAGATTTAAAGGCGCCTAAGTCTTGGCAGACTTTTAAAATTCCTATTGGATTATGAAGCTCTTTATAATCTGGTGTAAAAACTATTGGAGTTGCAATAATAGTTGCATTAACATTTACAGCTTTTTCAATAAGTGAAATTGTATTTTCTAAAACTTTATTAGTGGATAATGATTCTTCCACTACAGATTGAAGAACACCATCGGATGAAAAATAGTCATTTTGGTATCCAATTAATAAAATTGCCGTTTGATTGGAAAGTTTCATAAATTATTGCCTCGAGCATAAAAAATCTATATAAATTAGTATAACAATGAAAACTACGTGGACATATAGCTTTAAATATGAAAATTCTTATTTTTGGTGAATTACAACCTTTTGTACATGAGATTTTAGCATCATTAAACTCGATCACGGCCGAAATTATTATTGTAAAGGAATGGAGTGGTTGTGCAGCTCTTTTGTCATCGTATGAATTTGACGCGGTTATAATTAACTTAAGGCCTACAGGTTTTGGTGGAAGCACAGATCTGTCACTTCTACACTTTATCAATGCAAATTATCCAACAACTAATAAATTAGCCATTCTAGAAATTAGGCGATTTGATTTAGATGAGGATGAAAAAAAGCGGTGTAGTAAACTAGCAACCGATGCTGGGGCCAATGCGATTTTTGATAATGGACCAAATATTCATAAAATATCTAATTACTTAAAAGCAATTTTAGACTTTAAAGAAAAAAAATCGAATATAGATAATAATATCGAAACTTTACCGACTCTCGTCGACTACTTAAAGCAACAAGCAATTGTCTGTCACTATCAACCTATTGTATGTTTAAAAGATACCCGTAATATAGTTGCCTATGAAGCACTCGCTAGATCGAAAGCCGCAAACTTATTTAATAATCCAAAAGTTCTATTTGATTATGCCTCAAATAGTCAATTATTTTCTGACGTTGACTATGCATGCATAAAGGCTGGACTCAAATCAGCAAAATTTTTGCCTAAGAATGCGAAGCTTTTCTTAAACCTTCAGCCAAGATCACTTTCTAATTTTGATTTTCCTGAGAGATTATTAGAGTTGGTGAAATATTATAATTTGAGCCCTAGTGAAGTTGTTTTAGAATTAACAGAACAGCGAGAAATTTTGAACTCTAAACGGTTTTATACTGCAATAGAAACACTAAAATTTATGGGTTTTATGATTGCTATAGATGATTTTGGTGAAGGTAATGCTAATATTGATGTAACAATAATGGTAAATCCAGCACTAATAAAAATATCCGGACGCATAATAAAACATTGCTTAGAATTACAGCCTGTACAGGCTATAATTAGCGGTATTACTAGCTTATCCAAAGAGTCAGGTATTAAGACTGTCGCTGAGTTCATTGAGACAAGAGAACAGGCAAATTTACTGTGCAATCTCGGAGTGGACTACGGCCAGGGATGGTTCTTCGGTCAGGCAAGACCAATTGAGGATATTACATTGATATAGGCATTTATATAATAAGTTGCGAAAAAATTAACGATAGAATTACAAATATGGTGACAACAAAACGTAGTTTTAAATATCCAAAATCTATTCTCTGTTCTCTATACAAGTAAAAGTCACAAGCCAATAAAAAACAAAAAATAAAAGAAGAAATTATAAAAAAAATCATATCCGCAAATAAAATATATGAGGTGGCCATAAGCAATGAAAATATAATACTCAATGTGAATAAAATATTGCTTTTTTTTAATTCATATTCATTCTTTACTTGTTTAGATACAGAGATTCCCCAGAGTACGCCACACATAAAAACTGCTATAAAAAAGCAATATACTTTTTGTATTTTCGAGATACCTCCAAACGGTATCTCGATATCGCTGCCTATAAATAAAAAATAATTGAAAAGAAAAAATGGTATGAGGCCAACAATCATCAGAATTGATGGAATTTTTATCCAGGCTTGATTAGGCTTCATTGTTACGTGAGTGCTTAAAAATTTTGAAAGAATACTTATGCTTTGAATCTACTGAATGACTTGATAAAATTTGAGTACTCCAATCATTTAGGTCAAAATCTGGGAAAAAAATATCCCCCTCAATATCAGTATCAACAACTGTTTCATATATACAGGAAGCGATGGGTAAAGTGCGTTGAAAAAAAAATGCACCACCTATAATAAAAATATCTTTACTAGTTTTAT
>MDSV01131575.1_pt1 | contig 16645 bp, 20 predicted proteins | sample 810851 | NCBI WGS metagenome assembly MDSV01 (sample SAMN05326640, study PRJNA326480) | marine metagenome | isolation source: seawater | place: Atlantic Ocean: North East | collected 2012 | reverse complement strand
TCCATATCTCCATATTCATGTATAATTTTGTCTATGTCGTATGCCATTTTACTTGTCCCATTGTTTCTTAGCTGTAAAGTTTTGGTGTGAAAATTCTAGTCTGTCAACAAGTTTTAATGCACCACCAGATAGTTTATCTACAGCAACAAAACCTTCTGGATTGGTGATTCTAAATCCATTATCTGTTCTGACAAATGTATTTGTAACTTGTCGCATCTCTTGTAACTTACGAATGATGATTGTTTTTGCTTCAGTAATTGAGTTCATAAGATTAAATACCTCAATCAATTGTCTAGCTGAACCTCTTAAAAGCCTCATCATTTCATTTTTTTCTCTTTGTCTTTTCTTCTTAGTATCATCTCTCTTAGCTTTAAGTATTTCTTTATTTAATTTATTTTCAACATATCTAATTAAGTTTACAGTATGTGTTGATGTATTTCTAATCTTTTGACCCTGTCTGACCATTTGATTATTAAATATCTTTATTTCACCAAGTACCTTATCATTAACTGATATACGATTTAATACTAATGCGTTTATTTTTTGAAATGTTCTACCTGCCTGTGAGAGTATGTTACTTATTTGTTTTGTTTCTGCTTCTGTAAATGTCGCTGTGCCAGAAGCATTAACAAATGAGGCGTCACGGAACCAAACATCTTTTGTTGGTTTTAATCTACCAATATCAATATTAAAACTTGGTTTCATTGTGTCTAAACTCCTACCTGAATACGAGGTATGAAAAACAATACCAAGTTGAGCGGCCTGCATTTTTTGAGAGAGTGGTGATTTTTCAGGTACAGCATAGACAATAGTGTTTGGTTGAAACGTGACGTATTTCTCCCCATCTATTTGTTCTTTTTTTATATCGCCTTTTGTAAACATCATATCGCCTTGCAATACACCTTTGATACCAAGTTTTGGTAAAAATGCCAAGGCTACTTTTAGTTTTTCGTTTAAACCACCACTTGGATGGTTTCTATCTATATCTCTATCTGTATAATTTAATTTTGGTGCTTTATTAAAAACAGATTTAGTGCCAACAAAAAACTTACCATTCTTTGGATTGACACCTACAAAAACAGCTGGGGCACCATCCCATTTTGTTGTAACATTTATTTTTGATGTTGAACTACCTGCAAGCATATCTCTCAATGATTGTAGAAAGTTGATTGATTCTCTGGCGCCAGCAACACCACGATTTAAAACATTATCTTCTAAATGTTCTAAATGAAGATTTTTATCTTGTCTGGCTTCTTCTAAAAATTCTGTGAAGTTCATTAGTATATCTTTATAAAAGGACCGTTTTCTTCTTTAAATTCTTTTTTCGCACCATAATATAATACTTTCAACCATTCACTTAAAAGTCCGGCAAAATCAATTTTAGCCCATATGAAAGCCCATCTTAAGCAGGTTAATTTAGACCTAAGTCTACCAGCTGCATATCTAGATGATTGTTCATTATTTATAGCATATTCTAGTACATTTTCAAAGTCACCTGTACTAATTATTTTACTATTAACTTGCACTTTCATTTCTCCAAAATCTATGGGCTCACCATTTATTTTAAATTTTGATAAACCTTTTTGGAATTTAACCCAATATTTCTTTTCTTTATCTGTAAATCCACCAACATTAGGTATAAAAGGATCTTTGCTTGGACCTAATGGTCTATTAACTTGAATTTTACTAAAATTGTCTGATAAAAATTTGTCAATCGCCTCAGCTGAAGTCTTTCCTAATTTAGCGCCAGACTCACCACCAGTTGGTGTTAAATCAGTTTGAACACCACCCATTGAGCTTGACAAAACAAAATTTCTTGTTTGCCAATTAACTTTACCAGCTGGGGAACCTCCTGTTATAATTGTACCTGATATTTCACCATTATCTATTTCTGTTGGTGTTTTTGAATTAGTGCCATAATTTGAAAAACATTTTAATGGGCCATCTTGAGTAAATTGTGCAGCTTTTAGTTGTATCTTCCCCATATTTGCAAGTTCTAAACTGGCAGTTTTTTTACTTTCTGTTACAGCTTTTAATGATATAGGTAATAGTTCTTTTGACTCAAGTAACTCTTTCATGTAAATGTTTAGTGAAATTATGTTTGCTTTTTCATCACTTGTATTTGTTATCTCACTAATTTTTTTTCTTATTGATCTTTCAGATGTTTTTTTCACCATGTATATATCTGCTGGATTCCAATTATCTTTTGTTTTCACTCCACCTTTTGATTTGGCTATATCTTCTATAAATGGCATAAATCCACCTCTTTCATCTCTTGAGTAAATATAACCAGATTTTGAACCTAAGTATTTTTTTAATGCTAAAGCTTGTTTCTCATAAGTTGGTAACCATTTATTTCTTATCTTAGGATCTTTAGCTATTTCTGGATAAACTTTAGCTACTTCATTTAAAAATTGACCAACATCTTTTTTCTTACCTTCAATGAAGCCTTCAAAAAAAACTTTTGATCCATTTTCTTGTTTAGCTGTGTCTATTGCTGATGCCATAAATTCTCCTAGTGGATTATTTATGCTAACACAACTACCGAATAATGTCAATCTCTTTATCACCTGTCCATACTTCTAACTCATTTCTAAGTCTTTTGTCGTTTTTAAGCGACACATATCTGTTTGTTGCTTTCTTTTTCCACCACTTAATTACGTTCTCCAGATGATGTTTATCGTGGTTCTCCTTGTCTGGAACCAACTTATCTGTCTTACCAGTCACTACATCAACAAAGTTTGAGAAACCATAGGAAGAGGCGTAATATCGTTTCTTTTCAGTCAAATTAAGAGCATTCTTAATTGTATTATTATAATTTTTTAAATCTTCACCATCTAAATTAGCCTTGATAAGAGCCTGTATTTTTGTAGATATTTTAAGTTTTCTTGATGAGGCATCTTCTGGTACTATCGGTTCACCAACAGCTTTTTCCATATAATCTCTTAAATCTTCATATGGTTTGCCGTGCATCAATGGTATAAAATTAGAGTCTGTAAGACCTTTGAATCGTAGAAATGGTTTCATGCCATCATACTGTGAACTAGACTTTGATGAACCATATAAACTGGTTGTTTCAAACAAACATACATTCATACCTGGATATTTCTTGTTCATCATTTCACGAACATGGTGTGAACAACATATAGCTGCAAGTAATTTACCACCAAGATAATTAAAACCAAATGGTTGTGATGGCACAATCGCAAATCCCATAATAGATGTCTGATTAAATGATCTAGCTGTTTTTTCATCTTGAGTGAATACACAATTAAGTAATTCATTTCTTGGTTTCATATTGATTACTGGTGAACCCATACGAATAAAACCAAGCCACTTGTTTGTATTCTTTTCTAATACACCAAGTCGTAATGATTTTCCTGGAATACTTGTCATATTTGAATGTGATGAAATCAACTTAATGTAAATGTCCCACATATTCTGATTCATTTCTACAACTTCAATATTCATATCTTCTGGGTGCATACTAAAGTTATCAAATAAATCCATTTCAGGCCCCATTCCTGGTAAACCAAAAGACATTTCATCAACTGCATTTAATTTTTGATCTCGCATATAATCTGCGATATTCTCAAAGCGATCAAAGTAATCTGAGAATACTTTGGCACCGTGTAAAGCTTGTTCTTTAGTTATTTTCATGTTTTAAAATCACCAAATTCATCACCAAATCTTTTTTCATTCTTACCAAATGAATTTATAGGTTTATCAGGACCATCATCTTGTCCAGAATCTAGAATACCATCTTGACCTGATTGTTCTACATCATATAGCTTCATCTTAGCTCTATCAACACCAACAATAAACTTTCTGAAATAACTTGGGTCTGCATAACGATTCTTTTGTTGTTTCACCAATATCTGATTCAGTTGTTCTAGTTCTTCATTTGATACAATAGAAAACATAAAGTCGGCAGTTGCAGGTAAACCAAATGATTCTGAAACATCTTCAAGACCTGGATCTGAATTAGTATAACCAGACCTTGTTGTTTGTGTTGCTGATACAATTGGTAATTCATACTCAACTGCAAGGCCTCTTAATTCTTCTGCAATGGCCTTTATGAATGTATATGAATTAATATTATTACCTGGTTTTATTCTTGATGATGTACAAATGTTTAAGTAATCAACAAATATTATATCAGGTCTAAATTGTTTTTTCAATGCTAACTCACTTAACAATGCACGAAAATGTAAAGTAGAGGCAGCTGCCGTTGGATATTCTTTAATGATTAATTGACCTTGTGTCTTTGCTTTTAATATATTAAACTTAGCTTCGTAATCTTCTTTTGAAACTGATCTTAAATCATTCAAACTAATATTTAATAAGTTAGCATCAATTCTTTCTGCAATCTTTTCTTCAGCCATTTCCATAGTGATATACAAAACATTATCACCTTGAGATATACAAGCTGATGCCATGTGACACATAAACAAACTTTTACCAACACCTGTGCCTGCCATAATGACATTCAATGTTTTAATTGGTAAACCACCTTTTGTAATCTTATTGAATATATCAAGATCAAAACTTATTCTATTTTCAACTTTATGATAAAAATCAAATCTTTCACTAAAATCATTTATATAATCATGACCAATATGTGAATCAAAAGAAACACCAAGTGCATCACTTAAAAGTTTTGGTATTTCACCTTTAGATTTTTTTGTATTTTTATCATCAAGAATAGAAACAGAGTTCATGATGGCATTGTAAATGGCCTTATCTTGACAAAACTTTTCAGTTTGGTCTATGAGCCAATTCAATTCTACTTCTTCATCTTTACTCTTTTTTATTTCTTGTAGAAGCTCTATTGATTTAGAAACTTCATCTTCTGTAAGGTCTTTCTTTTCTGTAAAATTAATTACAAGAACTTCATGTGTTGGAAGACTCTCATATTCATTTACAAAATTAAAAATTTCACCAAATACTTTTCTTTCTATTGCCTCTGAAAAATAATCAGGTTGTATGAAAGGTAAAACTTTTCGGGTAAATTCTTCATTGTAAACTAAGTTCTTCAGTATTGTCTGTTCTAGTCGCATCATCACTTAATATATTCCCATAGCCTATTTGATATTTTTCTTGTACGAATGTTTTAAACTGCTTGTCATTTAATATATCATACCAGAATTTATTTGTTTGTGTGGCATCAAAGCGTACTTTATCACCAATTTCGCCTGTTTCTCTATCTACTTTTGCATACCAACCAGGAGATGGTTTTGCAACATACTTACCTTCAATTGCAATGTCTAGTAAACCTGAATACTTTTGAATACCACCATTAAACGAAACTGTAACTGGTATTTTAGATTTCTCTTTTACGAATCTGGATTTTTCTACATTGATTATGAAATGATACCCTGTAATATCTTTTCCAGTTTTTTCTTGTTGTCTACCTAAAATCCAAATTGTATCAGCTGAATAATATGACCCTGTGCCACCACCAACAATGTCTTTAGGAAACATACCAATCTCTTTGTATGTGTGGTTGACAACAACTAAAGGTATATCTTTGATTGTGAGGTGTGGTGTTATCATTCTAAACAAAGATTTAATACCTTTAGCTCTTGTCATATCTGCAACTGATCTACCCTCAATTGAGTCATCAATTTCTTTTTTAGATGCTAAATTACCAATAGAATCTAAAACAATAATTACTTTATCATCACTTGTAATATCACTTAGTTGATTCATAATATCATGTTTAAGTTCTTCAACATTTGTAACTGGAGTATGTAACACTCTTTCCATATCAATGTCAAAAGTTTCAAAATATTTTTGTGGTGTGCCAAACTCTGAATCATAAAATACAACCACAGCATCTTTATATTTTTTTAGATATGATGATGCCATGAGTAAAGCAAAAGCACTCTTAAAATGTTTTGAAGGCCCTGCTAACATAGTTAAACCTGGAACAATCCCACCATCAAGTGATCCAGAAAGTGCAACATTAATCATTGGTACTTCTGTTTGTACCATATCTTTTTGTTTAAAGAATTTAGATTTTGATAAGATTGAAGCTTCTTTAATTGTAGTATTCTTTTTTAATCTGTCTAACAAACTCATTATGTTTCCTTCATTTTTGTAATTTGATTTTTTGGTACTAACATTTTATCTTCATCTATAAAGAAGGATTCTAAACTAGGACTAGGTGGTAAGTCAAGCTTTTTCCTCTTATTTGCCTTCTTTATTATAGTTTTGGGTTTTTCACCCTTGTATTTTCTATATGATTGATTAGCCGCTATGAGTAATAATACGGCAAGAGGATCAAAAACAAATATAATTATAAAAATTACCGCTCTTACAGCCTTATCTATAAACTTAGGGTCACCTTCACCATATAAAAACTCGGCGATAAACATAATTGGTCCAACTTCTGCCTTTAATATATTTTCCTCTCTTAACAGAGGTAATTTTTCTTTTGTAAGTTCTACCAATTGTGCTTGTGCGTTTCGTATTTGTCTATCTGTTGTTCTTGCAACTTTTTCAGGATCATCACCTGCTTGTCTATACAGATATGTTAATCTTTCTCTAATTAAGTTTTCTCTTAATTCTATTTGTTTAATTTGTACAGAATTTGCACCAACTACTATGTTTGATTCAATATGAGCTCTTGAGAGAAAACCGAATATACCCATAGAAGTAATTAGCATCACAAGTATAATAGCTGTGATGAAATATACTTTCATAACCAAAATAGTTTCTTTCCAATTATTATACAACCATGATACTGTTACAAGTTTTGCTATTTCTAAAACAGCACCCATTACAATGATTGGCCAAAATGATCCTGGAAAAATTTGTGCCAAACCTATTACAGAATAATAAGCTGCAATTACTGATAATCCTATTGCTGTAATAAAAGGTAAAATTGCTTGTATCATTTTATATCTAATTCAAATTCTTTTGTGCCAAGTTTACCTTTAATGTGAACATTAAAAGCGAGTGAGTGTCTATCATTGTTTGTTTCATTTTCACCTACACTATGAATTGTTGATGATGGAAACATATAAATATCTCCGTTTTGTGGAACCATAGTCCAAATTTTTGAATTAAATAAATTCCAATCTTTAACATCTACATCACATGAATTTGGAAAAACACCAGATGCACTCAAATCTCTTACAAGTGTAAATTCACCACAGTCTTTCTCACCAGTTACATCAAAATAATAAACACCAGAAAGAATACAATTTGTATGAATATGCTGATGAGCCCAATCTCCAGGTTTATGTCTAACTACCCATGAATTAGTAATATAAAATTCTATACTTTTTCGAGCTCTAAGTTCTCTATAAGCATATTTTCTCATTTCATTACTTATTTTATCTTTTAATAATGCACATTCTGGTTTGTTAAGTATGTATTTATCTACACCATAATCACCATTGTTTGATGTCATTCTTTCAAATTCTTGATTTTTTAGAAAACTTTTAGTTAATTCATCAGCTAATACACCTTGTTTTACAAAAAGTGGTGTGCTAAACAGAGGCACCATTTTATAATCTATTTCACCCAAAAAAACTCTCCAATGAATTTGTTTTTTCTATTTCCCAGCCAATACATTCTACAATAAATCTTGTAGGTTCTATGAAACCTTTTTGAAACTGGGTGTCAAAGTCAATATATTTTTCAAGACCAAACTCTTTTGGTATTCTTGTTGGAAAAGATATAACATTATCTTTTATTGGATTTGGTTGTTTAAGGTATGTAAACTTCAATTTTTCACCAGATTGAATCATAGGATATTTCTTTTCAAGGCCTAGTTTCTTTAGTTGATGATTATATAATAAAGCACCTCTTACATGAATTGGTGTGCCTTTTTTGTATATTGAATTAGAATCTATATAATTTTTCAAGCCATTGCAACCTCTAGGAAAAGATATTTCTTCTGGTGGTAAATTCTTAAACTCTTCTTTAAATTTTTCAATAAATTCTTGAACCTCATCTTCACCTTTTGTAACGATAATTTTGGTGAGCTCTTTCATCTTTTCACGAATTGCATATGGTGTTGAAGATTTAATCATCTCAAGACCCATAATTTTTAATTTGGGTGTTGTATATCTAACGCCTTCATTATCATATACATTTAGAATATATCTTTTCTTAGCAGTCCAAACACCTTTATCTGCAAGTGCTTCACGTTTCATTACCATTTTTTGGTCGTAGGCATGAACATAATCAGCAAGCTCTTTATAACTTTTATCAATAAACGATTGTATTTTACCATCACAAACTTTGTCCATGAATTTGATAACTTCATCAGTTCCCGGTTCTTCTTTAAATACTTTATCAACAAGCGTACCAAGTTTGAGATAAATTGAATCTGTATCTGATGCAACCACATAATCTTCTTTCGTATCGAGTAAATTATTCATGTATTCATTTAATTTATTTTCAATCCAACGAATAGCTAATTGACCTGCCAATGTAACAGCTAGTGCCTGTCTTAGATCATAGAATCTAAAATATTGTGAACCAAGAGCACCATAAGCAGAGTTTAGTGATACTTTCTTTGCGAGTTGTAGATTATTATATCTTGATATTAAATGTGATAACTCAGTTGAAGGATTTTTCTCATAATCTTTTTGAGCCTGTATCATTAAGTTTTTAAACTTCTTACGATCTACATACATTTCTTCCATCATCTTTGGCAAGAAACCTTGTTTATCTGTTCTGAAGAATTGACCATTTGGTGTAATTGATACATTATTTAATTCTTTTGTATCTATTTTTTGTTCTAATAAAGAATCAACATTCACTTCGGACTTCAAAATATTTTGCATCTCTTCAGAATAATTTTCTGCATTTATAATTGTTTCCGGACTTATATTATACATGATAAGTAAATGTGGATACAAACTGTTTAAATCAAATGATGCCACCCAATCGTGCATACCAACCTGAGGCTCTTTTACATAAGCGCCTTCAAAAGCAGATACTTTCTTTTTAAATTTTTTCTGTGGTACAATAATATTCTTTGGTAATAAATGATTATATATCAAAGAATCCCACATTCTTGTTTGTGCAAATACATCTTCAAGATTTGTCTTTGTATCATATGCAAGAGTTAAAGCCAATTCAATTAACTTTAGTTTACCTTCAAGTTGTAAAATTAGATCAACGTCTTTAATATTATAGTCGATAAACTTTTGATAATTTTCTTGATAAAGATTATGCAAGCTATCATATTCATCATAAGATAATTTTCTTTCACCAAGTTCTACATTTGCAATCGCATCAAGCTTATATGATTCTTGTGATTTACCACCTGGTGCATACCATTTGTATAGTTCGATATAATCAAGTGCATTGATACCAGATAGATGATATGATATTAATTCTCGCCCATTGAGAACAACTTTTCTCTCCCATATATTATTCCAAGGTGAGAGTTTCTTAGCAAAATCATCACCAAACAATGTACGAAAACGATTTACCAAATATGGTATATCAAAGAAGTCTGTATTCCAACCAGAGATAACATCAGGATAATCACTCTGCCAATATTCTACAAATTTCATACATAACTTGTGTTCATTTTCACATTTGATGTATGTTACGTTTTCAGGACAATCATAGTCACGACAACCAAATACAACCGAATTACCATTTAGTTGGCGAATACAAATAGCTGTGATTGGTGCTCTCGCTTCATATGGATCAGGAAAACCGTAAGCTGAACTTACCTCAATATCTATTACTGATACATTTATATCATTAATATTCCACTCTATTTGACCTTTGAAATTATCTGCTATGAAACCATATTCAAAACGATCCATGCCGTAAATATCAAAATTATCAACATCTTTATATTTACGTTGAAATTCTTTTGCAGCTCTAATGGATTCAAATCGCATAGCATCTAAAGATTCACCGTGAATACCTTTGTATTGAGTTTCAGTTTTTTTAGATTTTACGAATAGGCTTGGTGTATATGTTACTTTAGACTTTACTTTTTTACCGTTGTTTACACCACGATAAAGTATGTAATTGCCTTGACAAAGTACGTTTGTATAATGTTTAGCCATTAAACGGGCATCTGTGATGTTTGTTGAAAAACACCTAAGGTGACCCATCTTTTTGGAAATAACATTTCACGACCTCTAAAATCATTCATATTTTTTGTAGGGTCTTGTACATAACCAATAACCTCTACACTATTATCAAATTCTCTTTTGACAATATCATATCTTTCAGCTCTTGGCAATCTATATTCTATTGCCATTTTTTTGGCAAATTCTTGCCTTGGATTTGGTCGCCATCTTCTCTTGTTCAAGCTCATAATATATCTCCAATCTCTAACTTATATAAATCATCTTTCAAATCTTCAACTCGGCCTTTTAAATATACAAGACCATCTCTCATAGTAGCTTTATTCTGTGGACTTAAATCAGATTCCATTTTTTCAATTTCAAATTCAAGAACCTGAATGTGCATCAATATAGTATTAATTTCTGTTTTGTGATTAATCATCCACTCTATATTAGTTGTCATATTACCCAATGTCCTAATCTATCTTTACAAGGACTATCATACCACATTGAGCCCTCTGGTTGCGGCAACTCTTCATCTTTCCAAACTGGGTAGATAACTTTGCCATTATGGTTTCTAAAATCATCATTGTACCTAAAGTGTACTTCGATTATATTGCCTCCAATCATTTCAATATTTACCCATTCTTTTTCATGTAAATCATCTAACTTTTTTGGAAATGGTATTTGCCTATCTATAATTTCCCATTTATCGAACCTATCAAGTCGGCCTTTTCTAGGGTAACCTTTAACTGTTGTTGATTGTTCACCATAATTATAATCTACTGTAATGTGTTCGCCTGTAAACTTTTCACACCAAAAATATCCAGGTTCAATATTGTCTTTTGGTTCTAGCCATTGTAATCTAGCACCAACACTCATACTCTCTAAATTTGTAATTGGTCTAACTACATATTCAGCCGGTTCTGGTACTGAAATACCAGCTGGACCACAAGTGTAACCTAATCTTTTTGAAAGTATAAGTTTGTCATAAACCCATAGGTGTTTCCATTCAAGTGTTGGCCAAACATCTGGATCACCTATGATATCCACTAAGCAATCAGGCCAAGCTTATAAACAGTCTTTCCATTTTCTTTCATAGCAGTCATTACTTTTTTATCATTATCTTCCCAATTGTATGACACATGAACCCAACCAGAATCAGGGATTCCTGGTGTATAAAACTCAAGTATCAATTGTCTAAACTCACAATTTTTTTCTATCCACTCTGCTAATTCAGCGTTTGCAACTCCGTTTATTTCAATATCAGCTGCCATACCTTTACAATGGTCTGATGTTTTAGAACCACCAATAGCAGAATTTAGTTCAGGACTTCTATAACCTGAATTTACTCTTACTGCTTTGCCATAATATTCTCTTACTGGTTGTAAAACATTTTCACAAAGTAACTTTAGATTTTCAATTTCTTTTTCACCTGGTTCATTATCAATATCTTTTCTTAAAGCTGTTTGACTTTTAATCATTTCTTTCAAGGAAAAATTATCTGATAGTTTCATTCGTCATATATCCTATATGTTATGGTTACAGGTCTCTTATAAAAATCATAATTAGTAGGGTCTACGGCACCCCCTTGAGTATCTTTTCTTTGTGTATTTGTATCTGTACAAAAATAAAGACAATCACTTCCAATTTCACTTAATACTCTAGGGTCTGTTAATTCAGCTTTCCTATGTTTCTCTATATTCTCTGGCCATGCTAGTTTTTCTTTTGGTAAAAATAAATTATCAATTGAAAAACGAATCTTACACCCAGCATCTCTATAAGTTTGATGTAATACACAAGTATCTAGTATAACAATTTCCCCATATTTTGGTGTATAATCAATTACATCATAGTGTTTCAATAGAAACTCTGGTGTTGGTTTATTTAATAACCAATCTTCATCAAAACTTTCTTTTGGTTGGAAATAACGAACACGATTACCAGAAACATCACCTAGAATACCTAATAAGAATGTCATACTATGTGATGAATAACCACTCCAGCTATCAAAGTGTAAATCCTCTGGTGCGTGTCTTGGTCTATCTAAATCTTCCTCTACAGCTAAAGGCCATTTAACTCTCAAATGAGCTGGTGTGTGACAACTCTTTAACTTAGGGCCTAAATTAGTATTCATTACTAAATTATAGAACGATCTTAGAAAAATATTATACTGTAATGACGAGTGTCTTTTTGGTAATATCATACCAGTTGGTGTGACATTTGGTACTGCATTTTGTTCAGATGCGTATTCAAAAGCATTAAGTAAGTCTATTTCACCTTGATACTCAGGATAATTAATTACAGCCGCCAAATAATCCATTGAACTTTTTTTCAGCCAAGATAAGTCGTACTTATCAGGTTTTACTACTGCTATAAAAGGATTTATTAACTCTTCTTCAGTAAATAAATTCTTAAATCTTTTTGCTCTATCTTCTAACCAACAGTTCATATCACCTCACAAATTCTAGTATATCTTTAAAGGTTTTTGTATCAATCAACCTTAAAGATTTTGATGTTTGATTTTTAATTGCAGCTGCATCACCTTTTATCAGACTAATTTTATCATAGTCATTATGTTTTCTCAACTCTGCAATTGATTCATCTTCAATGATAAAACTATCTCTACCTACTCTTAAACATTCTTCATAGTTAATATGATTATCAGATTCTATATGTTTATTTGAATAGTATGGTAGAATCGTATCTTCATATTGATCTGATTGTAAAGTAAAGTCAATAGAAACTCTAGCGCCTTTACCACTTCTTCTAGTGCCATGTAAACAGAATATATCTTGGAAGAACATACTACCAAGTTCCATTCTGGTTTTATATTCTGAAAATCTTTTATAAAGTTTACGGCCATCAGAATAGTTTGTGACTTCTTGTAAAAATGATTCATCAAATCCTATTGCTTCACCAAAAGCAACATCTATTGTTTCAAGAGAGCCAAAAACCGGCATGAGTATTGCAAAATCACAAACAGCACCAGTCCAGAAATCACTATGTAATTTATGGTTTGATCTTGGTCTTTCAAGTATAGATGAGTCATCATCTGATGTAACAATTCTAATTGATAAAGGCACTCTGCATTTTTTAGCTTTGATATTCGCATCTGCTAAAATCATACCAACAGCATTTTGAATAGAATTAAATTCAGATAAGGTTTCTTTCTTTGGTCGAATAACACCGTTTGGTGTTACACTTGACATATCTTTAATTTTTGCAGCGTGTTGTAAAAGAAAAATCTCAAAAGAATGTTTTAAATCTGGATAAACACAATTGTTTATATCAGTATCAAGATCATGTTCTACCATGTTTGCAATAATATAATTATGACAAGCAGCTCTCAAATTGTAAAATAAATCTTCTCTTATTTTTTTCTTTTTGATTAGGCGATCACCCTCTAAATTCGGTGATATAGAATTTAAAAGTTCTGATCTTGAATCTAAAAGTTTTTCTTCATCTGAAAAATCTAACATAATTATCCTAACACCACAAGTGGTACTTCAGTTTTTTTAAGTTTATTTGCGTGAATAAAAAATGGCACAAATCTTTCCATTAAGAAACCAGGATATCTCCAAGGAAAAGGCTCTGTGCAATCATAAGAATTTTTTTCTTTATCAGGATAAACTTCTTTTGTATTATCCCAAACGTGTTCCATAGCTAAAAAATATTCTGTTACTAACTGTCGCATTAAATGTTTTTTTGTTACATAAACTCCTTCAAAATTACAGAATTTACTTTCTGTAAACCATTTCATTGAAGAAGCATAACTTGGATTTGCTTTTAATATACCTTCTTTAAATAAGAACCAATATTCTTTTAATTGAGAAACAAGATATTGTGATTCAGGAGAGCCATATTCCGAGAGGGGCAGATAGGGTGTCTGTCGTATGTCTACTTCACGATTAATTACTATGTCAGATTCTTTAAGGTATTTTAAAGCATTATCTTTCATTTGATCACTTGTAAGTCCCTCATAATTTTCAGAACTCGCAGGTGTACTTAGTTTTCGATTATCGTTATCTTTATCCATTAATAAAAATCTTCTGTAACAAGCTGAACCAAGATAGTCGGCATCTTGAGCGCTATTGATTGTATAGTAATCTGTAGCTTGAGTGCCCATAGCTTTTAAGAATTTATCTTCAGAAACACTAGAATACCAATGACGAAAGTCATAAATGGTATTTTGGTATCTTCTAGTCTTAGTTGTGACATTTACAAATTCACCCTTATCGCTTGGTGGGTGATGTTCATCTGGTCCTGTGCCAGCCGCAAAACAAGGAACTAACCAATCTTGGTCAAAGTGAAAGGGAAAATCTTTATGAAAATTAGTACCAATAAAAATGTTACTCACTTTTGGTCTCCTTCTTTTTCTTTTTAGAAAAATCGACCTTTGAATTTTCTGCCTCAATCACCATTTTTTTGTAAATGTGTCTTTTTTCACTAGAACAATTAGATAGTAAAACTTTCATCTGTTTACTCATTTTATAATTTTGAGTTGGTGCCACCGGTTTCATAATATATCTCCAATAAAAGGTGAGGCATAAGCCTCACCATAACTAAGCTGCTTCTTTAGACTCCTGTAAAAGCTCTGGTTTAAGTAAGTTAAGGTCGTTTTTAATTTCAACCTTTCTTGGTTTTTTATGGTCTGGTACAACATTTTCCAAACCAACTCTTAAAATACCATCTTTAAATTCAGCACCTTTTACTTCTAAAGTATCAGCTACAGAAAGGGTTTTAGTAAATGAACGTGTGCCTATACCTTTGTGTAAGTATTCAACACCTTCAACATCTTTTTCAGGTTTCTCACCTTTGATAATCAGGGAGTTATCCTCTACTGTAATATCAATCTCATCTTTGTTGTAACCAGCAACAGCTAATTCGACAACATATTTGTTATCATTAACCTTTAATATATTGTGTGGTGGGAAAGATGATGCAGGTCTATTGTTCAAAATTCTTTCAACATCATCAAATACTCTTTCAAAACCCAAAGTTGAGTGTACAAGCGGTCCGAGAGTGAAATCTACCATTTTAATTCTCCTTTAAATAAGCAAGTTAAATAATTGTGACCCTTTCGGCGTCACCATACTATTTAGTCACGAAACATCATCTGGCTTCTTGCCAATATTATATTTCGCAACTAAACTCCATTCATCCTTCTCCTTGAAGGATATAATCTTTATCTGGTGTAATGGGGCAACATTATTACCAATTCTATCTGGATTTACAATTTTCAACAAGCCCCATTCTTCTAATAACTTTGCAATTGCATTTCTTCTTTGTATGTCATTTTCTGATAGATTAGATGGCTTTCCATCTAATGCAAATAATTCTTTAAAGTGTACGATATAGTATCTACCTTGTTTATGTAATATATGACAAGATTGATAGAGGACTTTTTCTTTTCGTGATGAAACTCCTATTCGTGTGAGTGTTTCACGAACTTTTAGAAAATCGTCTTGTTCTCCTAATGTAACCTCTATAAAGTTGTTTATATCTGTCATTTTTATTTCTTTCTACCACCTGTATCGGTAAGCTCTTTCAATTTTTGTATTTGTTCTTTGGAAAGTATTTGAGAGGCTTCTAAAGCTTTTGAGTCTGATAAATTATAATATCTCTTTATACATTCCAAATTTTCACTTTTTCCTGGCTTCAACCATTTTGAAAAAGGTCTTCTCATGGATCTGACCGTATTTAGTAAAAAGTCATTTTGCATTTTATTATCTAAAAAATGCCTCTGATTCATTTCATTTGCAAAGATAACACAATCTTTATGGTAACTTAATGAACGATTAGTTAAGAAAGGTTTATATTCTTTCTCTGTTATATCATCAACGATAAGTTGTTTCTTACCTTGTAGTATCTGTTTTACAAATTCAAATGGGCTTGTTTTAGTCATTTGAGTACCATCCAGTTATTATATATTTTTCATGTTTTTTTGTTATTTGGCCTGAATGTACATGAGTAAAGTAAGCAGGCCATATTAAAGTTAAACCCTTAATAGCAGGTGTTGTAAATCTTTGATACTTAAAATTTGTACCGCCATCAGAAACATTATTTAAGTATGTCATAAAAACTAAAATTCTATTAATATTTGTTTCTCTATGATCATTCTCAAAATGATCTACAAAATATCCTTCACCAGGTTTATAATATTGTAACACATAAGGTTCAAATACGTTGAATGATTTTACATTATCGACCATCGGATATTTTTCAACATATTTTAACAAGCACTTTTGTAACCACATTCTATAATTGTCTATATCAGGTTCAAAGTTATTAGGTTGTATTACAATATCTGTTCTTTTTGTTCTTAATGCTTTTTTAGCCAAAGGGGTAAAACCATCTGAATCATAGTCATTGTATCTTATAGTAGATTCATGATTTTGTGAATTATCTTTAAAATACTGTATAAGATTGTCACAAATATTTTCTGGTATATAACAGCCGCCAATTAATGATTCAGATGGGAAGTAATGACCTTTCATTTGAAATCACACTCTACCATTAGCTCAGTTAAACAAGCAACTGTATTAATCTCTTGATCAGATACAAATGCAGCTTTATATTGGTAATCT
>MDSV01081030.1_pt1 | contig 16646 bp, 19 predicted proteins | sample 810851 | NCBI WGS metagenome assembly MDSV01 (sample SAMN05326640, study PRJNA326480) | marine metagenome | isolation source: seawater | place: Atlantic Ocean: North East | collected 2012 | reverse complement strand
CATGTCTTGCTGTTCCAGCTCTTCGTTGAAGTGTTGCTCCTAGTACTGGATATCTAATATTTGCAGAAATATTAATTACAGGACAAAATTCTTTTACTTGTTTTGTATCAAGCCACTCACAATCAATATCATTTAGTCTATTTGCATGCCAACGTCTTTTCAGCTCTCTCACATCATGTAAATTGTGTGCAACATTCAAAACTCCTCTTTGAGAAAACATTACATTGTAGTTTAGTTCTTGAGACATACCTTCCCATAGTTTTAAGGCGTGTTCATATAATGCCGCACTTTGATCCCATAAATAGTTAGAACGTATAATAGTAGTATTTCTACCTGTATTACCTCCACCAATCCAACCTTTTTCAATTACAGCTATATTTTTAATTCCATGATTTTTTGCAAGATAGTAAGCGGTTGTTAAGCCATGGCCTCCACCACCTATTATAATTGTATCGTAGTTTTTTTTTGGCTCTGGACTTTTCCATGCTTTTTGCCAATTTTCGTGATTGGTTAGTGCATTTTTTGCAATCGAAAAGAAAGAATATTTATTTTTAGTTGTCATTTTTTTTACTTATAGCAGTTTTAAAAAAGACCTTCAATTTCTCCTTTTGCATTTAGTTTAATCGAATTTGCCGCAGGCACACTTGGTAAGCCTGGCATTGTCATAATATCTCCGCACACAACTACGATAAACTCAGCACCTGAGGACAATCTAACCTCTCTTATCGGAAGTACATGACCAGTTGGCGCACCTTTTAAATTTGGATCAGTAGAAAAACTATATTGTGTTTTGGCAATACAAACTGGAAGTTTACCGTAGCCCTTAATTTCAAAATCTTTAAGTTGTTGACGAACTTTTGTATCAGCAACTACTTCACTAGCATGATAGATCTCTTGACCAATTTTTTCAATTTTTTTGAATAAAGGTAAATCGTCTTCATATAGAAATTTAAATGTATTTGTATTTCCTTGGCAAATGTCTACTACATTTTGAGCTAAATCAGTTGCGCCTTTTCCACCATCTGACCAATGAGTACACATTGATGCCTTAACTCCTTGAGTTTGACAAAAATCAAGAACCGCATCAACCTCTTTTTGAGAATCAGTCACAAAATGATTAATAGCAACAGTAACAGGAAGACCAAATTTTCTGATATTATTTATATGTCTTTCTAAGTTAACAAGCCCTTCTTTTAATGCTGGCACATTTTCTTTTTTTAAATCTTCTTTAGAAACTTCACCATGCATTTTAAGCGCCCTTATTGTTGCTACCAATACTACACAATCTGGTTTTAAGTTTGATTTTCTACACTTAATATCTAAGAACTTTTCTGCCCCTAAATCAGCACCAAAACCAGCTTCTGTAACAACATATTCACCTAATTTTAAACTTGTTTTAGTTGCAATTACAGAATTACATCCATGAGCAATATTTGCAAACGGTCCTCCATGAATTATGGCTGGATTGTTTTCAAGCGTTTGAGTTACATTTGGACGAATTGCATCTTTTAATAAAACAGTCATTGGTCCTTGTGCATTAAGATCTTTAGCATAAATAGACTGCTTATCTCTTGTATAAGCAATTGTTATATTTCCTATTCTTTCTTCAAGATCTTCAAGATCTTTTGCCAAACAAAATATAGCCATTATTTCAGATGCAACTGTAATGTCAAAACCATCTTGTCTGGGATAACCGTTTGCAACACCACCTAAGTCAACAACTATTGATCTTAGTGACCTATCATTCATATCCATTACTCTTTTCCAAACGACACGTCTAACATCAATATTTAATTTATTTCCCCAATAAATATGATTATCTATCAATGCAGATAGTAAATTATGTGCAGAAGTTATTGCATGAAAATCACCTGTAAAATGTAAATTAATCTGTTCCATAGGAACAACCTGAGCATATCCACCACCAGCAGCTCCCCCTTTCATACCAAACGAAGGACCTAAACTTGGCTCTCTTAAACAAACTATAGATTTTTTTCCAATTTTGTTTAGACCATCACTTAGCCCCACCGAGGTCGTTGTTTTTCCCTCTCCCGCTGGAGTAGGTGTAATTGCCGTAACCAATACAAGTTTGCCATCTTTTTTATCTTTAAGAGAGTTAATATATTTTAGATTTATTTTTGCAATGTGACGACCCATCGGACTAAAAGCATCTGGAGTGTCAGGAACATTTAATTTTTCAAGAATTTCATTTATGGGACTCATATTAGCTTTTCTAGCAATTTCAATATCTGACATTTGACTCCTTATTTATTTGATTAAGTACTTATAGAATATGTTTATTTTGAAACAACTTTTGTTTCAGCATTAGAAATAAAAAAATGTGTAGAAATTAGTATATTTGACTTAAATTTCAAACTGATTCTTATTATAAACAAGTTCTGAATCTCTAAGTTGATTTAACCAATCTGAGGTTTTTTTCATTCCGCCAAAAGCATAAAAATGAATTTTTTCAAGATTTGAAGATTTATTATTTTCCTTATAGTCAGCTAGGTCGTATATTAGTTTGTCAGGTGTTCTTAAAGTTGCTAATTTTGTTAAATTAAATGCTTGTTTAGAAATAAATCTAAGAGAATTTCCAATGCCACATGATCTAGCATAATTAATAAGAGTTTTTATGGAAGCTGGACCGGGTATACCTGCGTGTATTGGTAACTTGTTTCCTATTAAATTTAAGTGACTCTCCCAATCTATAAGAGATTTTGCTTCAAAAAAAAACTGTGTTGCTAAATACATTTTAAAATCTACATTTTTAGCAAAATTATTCTTTTGCTTTATAGCTAAATCTAAATCAGACATTGATATATCAGGACTACCTTCAGGATGACCGGCAACACCTACAGTCTTAAATTTGAATTTAGATAAAAAATCTGTTTCTAACACATCAATTGTAGATGAAATTTCGCCTGCTTGATTGCCGCCACCCCCAATAATTAAAATTTTTTTACAACCAGACTCATTTGCTAAATCACCTATATATTTTTCTAATTCACTTTTGTTTTTTATAGTTCTGGCAGGTAGATGAGGAATTACCTCATAACCCTCTAATTTTAATTTTTTAGCAGTATTAATTACATTTGTTGAACTTTCATCTGGTAAAAAAGTAATATAAACTTCATGATCTTTATCTAAAAAATCGGAAAAACCTCCATATTTTGTGTAAACATTAGGAGTAGTTTCAATTGAATAGGTATTTAGAAATTTTTTTACTTTATTTATTGTTTCTTTAGACATGCTTTATAATTATTTTTATATATAAATCACTTAAATGAATAATAATCATTTTACTATTATAACTTTTTATCAATTTAAAGTTATTTCAAACAAAGATCAATTTATCTATAAATTAAAAGATTTATGCAAATTTAATAAAATTAGAGGAACAGTTATTGTGGCCGATGAGGGTGTTAATGGCACATTGGCAGGTTTAGAAAATTCAATAAATAAAGTTATAAAAATATTTAAAGATAATAAATTTTATGATCTAAATCTTAAATTTTCCTATTATAAGTATATGCCTTTTCAAACTCTAAAAATAAAAAATAAAAAAGAAATCGTTACATTAAGATCTAAATATTCAAATCCTGAAAAGATAAGTGGTAAACGCATAAGTGCTGAAAAGTGGAATTCACTTATCAAAAAAGAAGATACGCTTTTAATTGATGTTAGAAATGATTTTGAAGTAAAAATGGGTACTTTTCAAACTGCTATAAATCCTAATACTAAAAGTTTTACTGACTTTAAAAATTTTGTAGATAAAAATTTAAGTAAATCAAAAAATAAAAAAATAGCTATGTTTTGCACTGGAGGAATAAGATGCGAAAAAGCATCCTCTTACATGATAGCAAAAGGTTTTAAAAATATTTCACAGTTAGATGGTGGAATTATAAATTACCTAGGCAAAATACCTCAAAGTAAATCAATGTGGAACGGAGAGTGTTTTGTTTTTGATAATAGAGTATCTTTAAAGAATGAGTTGAAAGATGGGACATATAAGCTATGTCACGGTTGTCGTTCACCCATAAGTGAAAAAGACCTTCTATCAAAATTTTACAATCCTGGAATTTCATGTCCAAAATGTTTTAATAAAACCTCCATTGAAAAGAAAAAAAATTTAGCACAAAGAAATAAGCAAATTTTACTCTCAAAGAAGAGGGGAATGTATAACAGATTTTTAAGACTTACAGTTGATGAATATAAGTAAAAAATCCTTTATTTCAAAAATTTTTTCTGTATAGACTTCATATGGCTAAAAAAACATCTTTTGCTCTTAAGCAACTTGTTCCAGAAGATAATCCAAAAACTGGAACTAAGTATATTGTTAGAAAACCCACAAAAGGCATGAAAGTTGCAGAAAAATTACGTTTAAAGAAATATGATCCTGTTTTAAAAAAACATGTATGGTTTGTTGAAAAAAAAATGCCTCCTCATAGTAAATAATACACTTACCTCTTTATTTTATTATAATTTAACATAATTAAAAATTATGACAATGACACTTGGTATTCATTGGTTTAGGCAAGACTTAAGATTAGAAAATAATCCTTCATTAATATCTTTATCAAAAAAAGTTGATAAGATTGTTCCGATATTTATTTTTGATCCAAATCAAAAAATTGGATCTGCTTCAATATGGTGGCTCGAAAAATCAATTATTAACTTAAGTAATTCTATTGCAAAACAAAAAGGTAAGCTGAATATTTTTTATGGAGAGGCTGAACACGTTATTTCCTCAATATTAAAAGAAAATGAATTTAAATCCTTTTCTTGGAATAGGTTATATGATCCATATACTATAAATAGAGATACTAAAATTAAATCTTTAATATCTTCAAAAAATATTGAATGCGAAACTCATAATGGATATTTATTAAATGAACCATGGAAAATTAAAAATAAGAGTGGTTCTTTTTTTAAAGTCTTCACACCATATTGGCGACACTGTGAAGAAATTAAAAAAGAAAAAGAATTCAAAAAAATTAAAATAAAAATTAAATTTACAAATTTTAAATTTAATAAAGAAAGAAATATTAAAAAGTTAAAATTAAATAGAAAAAAAGAAAATTGGATAAAAAAAATTGAAAAAAATTGGATGCCTGGTGAGAATAAAGCACAATTACAACTTAAAAAATATATACTAGATAATGCAAATAATTATTCCGATGGAAGAGATAGGCCAGATAAAAATTTTACTTCTAAATTATCTCCCTACCTTCATTTTGGAGAAATATCGGTAATGCAAGTTTATCATGATGTTAAAATAGAAAAAAAAATTGATTTAAACAACAAAAAAAAATTTCTAGCAGAGCTTGGATGGAGAGATTTTGCTTATAATCTTTTATATCATTATCCTGAAATGACTGAAAAACCAATTCAAACTAAATTTAATAAATTTCCATGGTTAAATAAAGATCAGCATTTAAAGTTGTGGAAAGAGGGCATGACAGGCATACCAATTGTTGATGCAGGAATGCGCCAACTTTACAAAACTGGATGGATGCATAACAGAGTAAGAATGATTGTTGGGTCATTTTTAACCAAGAACTTATTAATTCATTGGAAACAAGGTGAAAAATGGTTTTTTGATACTTTAGTTGATGCAGATATAGGGTCAAATACCGCTGGCTGGCAATGGATATCTGGTTGTGGAGCAGATGCTAGTCCTTATTTTAGAATTTTTAATCCAATATTACAGGGTTTTAAATTTGATCCAAATGGAGATTATGTTAAACAATTTATTCCTGAGCTATTAAATGTTCCAAAAAAATATATTCATAATCCATGGGAAATGTCAGAAAATGATCAAAAAAAATATAATTTTTATATTGGTAAAAACTATCCTCATCCAATTGTGGACTTAAAAGAAACAAGAAATAGGGCTCTTGCTGCTTTTAAAACAATAAATTGATGTGAAAGAAAAAATAGCAATTATAGGCTCTGGTATATCTGGTTTGAGCACGGCATATTTATTGTCAGATAAATATGATGTCTATTTATATGAAAAAAATAATAGGCTAGGAGGGCATACAAGAACATTGTATGTTGACGAAATATCAAATAAAATACCTATTGATACTGGATTTATTGTTTTTAATGAAAAAAATTATCCTGATTTGACAAATTTTTTTAAGTTACTTAAAGTTGATTATAAAGATTCTAATATGTCTTTTGCGGTATCTAATAAAATACCAGATATTGAATATAGTGGTAAAAATATTTTTACACTTTTTACAAGCTATAAAAATTTTTTTTCTCTTAAATTTTACAAAATGATTTTTGAAATTAAAAAATTATATAAAATATGTAATAATTTAAAAATCAAAGATATTAATCCCAACAAAACACTTGATGAATTTTTAAGTTTTTATAAGTTTTCAAAGTATCTCAAAAACTATCATATTTTACCCATGATATCATCAATTTGGTCTAGTAATATTGATGATGTAAAAAAGTTTCCACTTATTACATTTATTAATTTTTTTAAAAACCATGCTTTATTTAATTTAAAAAATAGACCTCAATGGAAGTTTGTTACAGGCGGAAGTAATGAATATATTAAAAAAATAATTAGTAAAAATTCTTTTAAATATCATACTAAATTTAATATCAGTAAAGTACAAAGAGTTAAAAATTTAATCAGAATATATGATAATGATAACAATATCTTTGAATTTGACAAAATAATATTTGCTGTTCACGCTAATCAAGTTTTAGATTTAATTGAAAATCCAACAGATAAAGAATTAAGAGTATTTTCAAGATTTAAATACTCAACTAATTCTGCATTTCTCCATACGGATACTTCTTTAATGCCAAATTCTAAAAAAGCATGGTCTAGTTGGAATTTTCTTAACAGATCAAAAAGTGATAAATTCACATTAACATATTGGATGAATTTACTTCAAAAATTACCAACTAAAAAAAATTATTTTGTTACTGTCAATCCCTATAAAAAGCCCAACTTTATTATTGATAAAACATCTTTTCAACACCCTATTTATACAACAGATACACTATTGGCACAAAAAGAAGTTATGAATATTCAAGGATTTAATAACACTTATTATTGTGGAGCTTATCTTGGTTATGGATTTCATGAGGATGGCATACAATCAGCAGCTTATATTTCTCAGTTATTAAATTGTAATTTACCTTGGAAGAGAAATGAAAAATTTTATAACAGGTTGCAAATTAATTTTATATGATTTCTCAAATTTTATTATCAAATATAATTCACAAAAGATTTATTCCATTTAAGCATACTTTAAATTATAATCTACCAAGTTTATATTTAAACATAGATCATTTAGAAAATATAAATAAAAAATATAAATTTTTTTCATTAAATGCATTTAATATATTTTCATTTTATGACAGAGATCATGGTTACAGAGATAAAAGATCAATTAAATCTTTTGTAATAGAGTCTCTTCAAAAATATAACATTAAATATCAAAATTTAAATATAATGATTTTGTGTTTTCCAAGAATTTTAGGTTACGTTTTTGATCCTCTATCAGTAATATATTGCTTTGATAATGATAAATTAATATCAATTTTATATGAGGTTAAAAATACAAGTAACGAACAGCATACTTACATATTTAAAGGTAATGCAAACTCTAAGGATTTTAATCTGAAACATAAATGCTCAAAACAATTTTATGTTTCTCCTTTCATTGAAATGGATGCAAATTATAAATTTATTAACAGAATGTTTGAAAAACAAATAAATATTAATATTGATCTTTATGATAAAAATAATAAAAAAGTTTTAACAGCATCGCAGCATGGGAGGTTTGTAGATTTGAATGCAAAAAATATGTTAAAATTTTTATCATATAATCCTCTATTAGGTTTTAAAGTTATTATCGGTATCCTTTACGAAGCATTAAAGATAAACATAAAAGGTGGAAAATATTATGCAAGAAAAAAAAAGTTAAATGATACTATAAGTTTTGAGGGCAATTTCTAAAATGAGTTTTTTTAAAAATAATATCGACAAAACTTTTGAAAAATTACTTAATAATTTTTTTTTAAAAATAAAATATGGAAATTTAGAAGTAATTTTTCCTTCTGGTCAAAAAAAAATATATTATGGAAAAGAAGATGGTATTTCTTCACTTATTGAAATACATAATTTTAAATTTTTATCTTGTATTATTAAAAAAGGTTCTGTTGGATTTGCAGAGGCTTACATGAATGGTTTCTATTCCACTCCAAATTTAACTAATCTTTTGATGCTTGCACACAAAAACGAAAAAAATTTTTTGGACAGCATTAATTCTAATCTTTTTTATTTAACATTTTCTAAAATTAAACATTTTTTAAAAAATAATTCTAAATCTCAAAGTAAAAAAAACATAGAGTATCATTATGATTTGGGTAATAAATTTTATGAAAAATGGCTAGATGATAGCATGACTTATTCATCAGCGTTATTTGATCAAGAATATACTAGTTTAATTGATGGACAAATAAATAAATATAAAAAAATTGCTGAGTCTTTGTCTTTAAATGAAAACTCTCGAACTTTGGAGATAGGATGCGGATGGGGAGGTTTTTCAAGTTACATTGCAAAAAACTATAATTGTAAGGTTGATGCGATTACAATTTCTAAGGAACAATTCAATTATACTGCTGATAAAATTCAAAAGGAAGGATTGAGTGAAAATGTTTCTGTTCATTTGAAGGATTATAGGGATGTTAATACTAAATATTCAAATATTGCCTCAATTGAAATGTTTGAAGCAGTGGGTAAAAAATATTGGCGTAACTATTTTAATATTATTAGAAATTCGTTATCTAATCAGGGAAAAGCAGCATTACAAATAATAACTATTAACGAAAGCAGAGCAGGAAAATATCAAAATACACCTGACTTTATTCAGCAATACATTTTTCCAGGTGGTATGCTTCCTACAAAAAAACAATTAGAGGATAATGCCAAAGAAGTCGGTTTAAAATGTTTTGAACTAATAAGTTTTGGAAAATCTTATGCAAAAACTTTAAATATTTGGAATTCTCAATTTCAAAATTCTTGGAGAGAAGTTTCTAATTATGGGTTTGATGATAAATTTAAAAAAATGTGGGAATTTTATTTTTCTTATTGTGAAACTGGTTTCTTAAGTCAATCTACTGACGTTTCACATTTTTTAATAAAAAAATAAAAAATGAATAAAATTAGAGTTTTTTTTATCTTAACAGGTTATCAATTCACATGGTTAGCTTGTGTTTTTGGTGAAAGTAAATTTTTACAGCCAAATCTTGGAATTTATATGGGAATAATTTATTTAAGTTTATATTTTTATCTCAATAATAACAAAAAGAATTTTTTAAAAGTAGCTTTTTTAATCTCCATACCTGGATATTTTTTTGATACATTTATGGTTTATTTTAACATTTATGAATTCAATGCATCTTTAATAATTGGAACTCTTCCTCTTTGGATGATTTTTTTATGGCTAAGTTTCTCTACTTTGTTTGATGGGGTATTAAATTTTTTAAAGAATTATAAGATTTTAGGATTATTTTTAAGTAGTTTTTTAGGTCCGTTAACTTATTATTTTGGAGAAACTATTGAAGTTATATCAATCAAAAATCAAATGTTATTTGTTATTTTGATGGTAATTTTTTGGTTTTTATTAATGTTTTATTATTTAGAATATATTCTAAAGAAGATTTAAGATTCAGTAACTTCTTTTTTTGATCTTGTTCTATTTAATGTTCTTTCAAGATCTTTGTATGAGCACAGACCAACATCCATCGGGCTTTTAGTTTCAAGAACTGCTTCTCTATAAGTTCCATTGCGGATTGCATCTACTGTGTTTTTTGTAGAACCAGTTAATTTAGCTATTTGTGAGCTAGATAGCTCAGTTGGATATCTTTTTATTAACCATAATATTGCGTAAGGCTTTTCTTGTCTTAATGATAAAGGAGTATATTTTGTATCTTTTTTTCTTGGAGGAAGATCATCTATTATTGAAGATTTAATAAGTGTAAGTTTAGCACTTTCGTCATTTTCACATCTTTTAATTTCTTCCCTTGTTAATTGGTTATTATCTACAGGATCATAACCTCTCATTCCAACAGATACTTCTCCATCCGCAATACCTTGAACTTCTAATTCATGAAGACCACAAAATTCTGATATTTGATTAAATGTCAGAGATGTGTTTTCAACAAGCCATATAGCTGTTGCTTTTGGCATTAATGGATATTTCATAATTTTTCCTTATAATATAAAATATCAATATAGATATAAAATAATAGAGTGTATGACAGATTTTTTTGAAATTGAAGAAAAGCAAAAAACTATAAAAAAATTAAATTTAGATGATTTTAGCATTGAAGATTTAAATAAATACATGATTGAACTACGCTCCGAAATAGAAAGAGTAGTTAAAGAGATTGAAAAAAAAGCTGATTTTAAAAAAGATGCTGAAAAATTTTTTAAATAGCTATTTATTGATTTTTAAGCCTTTAAATCTTTTTTGGAATCTAGCAACTTGACCCTCTGCTTCATTTAATCTAGATTTTCCAGTCCATGCTGGGTGTGATAAAGGGTCAATTTCTAATTTTAAAGTATCAGATTCTTTGCCCCAAGTTGATCTTGTTTTAAAACTAGATCCATCAGTCATTACAACATTAATTTCATGATAGTCTGGATGAATTTTTTTCTTCATATTTGGGCTTATATTTATTTAAAAATCAAAGTAAAGAGAGTTTTTCCTGTAATTGATTATGAATATTGTTATTTGATGCAATAATATCTCGATTGTTTACTGTCCAATTTTTTCCATTAAAACTTGAGATTCTTCCTCCCGCCTCTGTTACTAAAAGAGTTCCGCTTGAAACATCCCATAAATTTAAATCTTTTTCCCAAAATCCATCAAGTTTACCTGCAGCAACATAAGCTAAATCTATCCCAGCGGCTCCAAGCCTTCTTATTCCTGCTGTACATTTCAATATTTCATCAATTTCTTCAAGATAGTTCTCATAGACTCTGTTCCCAAAAGGCAAACCAGTTCCAATCAAACAATCTGATAGCAGTTTTCGATTTGAAACTCTCAATCTTCTGTCATTACACCATGAGCCTTTACCCTTAGATGTCCAGAAAAATTCATTAAGAATTGGATTATAAATAACACCATCACTAATTTGACCATCAGTCATTTTAGCTACGATTATTCCTACATGAGGTATTCCATGAATAAAATTTGATGTTCCATCTATAGGATCTATTATTATAATATTTTCATCGCCCGTTATATTATCACTCTCTTCGGTTATGTATGTGTAATTTGGATAATAATATTTTAGAGTTTCTAATAAACTTTTTTCAACTTTAAGGTCAGCATTTGTAACAAAATCTCCAACAGCCTTTGACTGAATTTGTAAATTTTCAACTTCCCCAAAATCTCTTATTAATATTTTTCCTGCTTTTCTTACAGCTTTTTCAAAAATATTAATTACGGCAGGTTGCATTAATTTTTTGCTTTTTCTACATAACTGCTATCAGATGTACTTATAACAATTCTATCATTTACTTCAATGAACTGAGGAACTGTTGTTTTAATATTTCTTTCTAATATGGCTGGCTTATATGATGAAGCTGCTGTTTGTCCTTTAACTACGCCCTCTGTATCAATTACTTTTAAAGTTACATTTATTGGCAATTCTAACCCAACTGGTTTATCATTATAAAACTGTAATATAACTTCATCATTTTCAATTAAATATTTTGATTGATCTTCATCAATTAAATCTGAACCTATCTCTATTTGTTCATAAGTTTGCTGATCCATAAAAATAAATTTGTCATTATCTTTATATAAATATTGAAAATTTTTTTCATCCATTATAGCTCTCTCAACTGACTCAGAGGATCTAAATCTTGTATTCATTTTTGTACCATCTTTGATTTCTTTAAGCTCAGCTTGTATGTATGCTCCTCCTTTTCCAGGTTGAGTATGCTGAGTTTTATGAACTCGCCACAATTTTTTGTTTATCTCAAGAATATTTCCTACTTTAATTTCATTTCCATCAATTTTCATATATTATATTAACTTTCTTTTTATATTTTCGATGTTTTTGATTTTTGTTAAGTCTACTATATTAAAATTAGGATTTAATAAAACTTTATTTTTTTTTGCTATCTGATTGATTTTTTTTAATAAAATATCGTTAGATTTCAATTTTATATAATCAATATTTTCTCTAATTAATAATATGCTTAAACTGTAATCATATCCACTATCTACAAAGAATTTAATGTTATGATTTTTGTTATTATTGAGAATTAAATAAATTAGTGTTTTTAACCAATCAACACCAAGACCTTTAATTAAATAATTTTTTATAAATATTACTGATAATTTTTTGCTTTTTTTTCTAATTTTAATCAATGTTTTTAATTGATTATAGTTAGATATTGCAAAACATTTTTTATTTGTCACTAAATAAATTTTTTTAAATCAAGCATTGTGTCAATCATTCTATTTGAAAAGCCCCATTCATTATCATACCATGATAGCACTCTACAAAAATTTTTACCAATAACTTGAGTTTGAGTAGTATCAAAAATTGAACTGCTTGAATTATGCTTAAAGTCCACTGAGACTAATGGATCTTTATTTATAGATAGTATGTTTTTAAGACTTTTACTTTTTGAAGCTTTAATCATTAGTGCATTGATTTTATTGGAATCAGTATTTCTTTTACTAGTAAAAGTAAAATCAACTAATGATACATTTGGAGTGGGAACTCTTATTGCAGTTCCATCAAGTTTACCTTTCAAATTAGGAAGAACAAGGCTTAATGCTTTTGCAGCACCTGTTGATGTTGGTATCATTGACTCGGCTGCAGCTCTAGCTCTTCTTAAGTCTTTATGCATTTGATCAACTGTATTTTGATCACCAGTGTAGCTGTGAATTGTTGTCATAAACCCTTTTTCTATCCCTAATCCTTGATCTAAAATCATAGCAATAGGAGCTAAACAGTTAGTTGTACATGAGCCATTTGAAATAATATTATGATTTCTTTTTATTGAACTGTTATTTACCCCTTGAACAATTGTCGAATCAACATTTGTTGCTGGCGCAGAAATAATTACTTTCTTAGCTCCAGCGTTTATATGAGCAATAGCGCTCTCTTTTGATGTGAATACCCCACTACATTCTAAAACTATATCTATTTTTAGTGATTTCCAGGGTAGAAAATTTGGATCTCTTTCTGAATAAAAATTTATATTATTCTTTCCAATTTTCATTCCTTTTTTTGTTTTAAGAATTTTGGAAGGAAGTTGCCCATGTATGCTATCATATTTTAAAAGGTGAATACTAGAGTCTATACTACCCAATTCATTGATTGCAATTATATCAACACCTTTTAATTTTTTTTCTAAAAATGCCCTAAGGACTAATTTTCCAATTCTACCAAAACCATTAATTGCAACTTTCATTTATATCTCCTCTTTATCATATTTATAAATTATTTATTATTCTATCAATTAGGCTAGCTTCATTTATTTTAAAATGATCATATAATTCCTTGTATGGACCGCTATCACCAAAACTTGACATTCCTACAAAATTATTTGTTTTAACATATTTTTCCCATCCATTGATAACCCCAGCTTCTATTGCGAATATGCTTTTATTGCCTAATACTTCTAGTTTATAATCTAAGTTGTTTTTTTCAAATAATTCAAATGATGGAATACTAACAACTCTAATTCTCAAATTATTATTTTCAAATAATTTCTTAGAAACTAAACAAGCTATTTCAACTTCAGAGCCAGTTGCAAGAATGGTAGCATCATAATCTTGAAAGTCTATTAATAAGTAAGCACCTTTTTTTAATAAATTTTCTTTTCTATTTTTATTTTGAATCATAGGTAGGTTTTGTCTTGTTAGAACCAGAATCGTTGGACCTTTATTCGTAAGTGCTTGTTCCCATGCCTCAATTGTTTCAATTATATCACAAGGTCTTATTACAGTTAAATTTGGTACAGATCTCAAGGCAGCTAAATGTTCAACAGGTTGATGAGTAGGACCATCTTCACCTAAACCTATAGAGTCATGAGTCATCACGTAAATAACAGGTATGTTCATAAGCGCTGACAATCTAATTGAAGGTCTACAATAATCAGTAAATACTAAGAATGTTCCTCCAAATGGTTTCAAGCCCCCATGAAGTGCAATACCATTCATAATACCCGCCATAGCATGTTCTCTAATCCCATAATGAATATAATTTCCACTAAAGTCATTTGCATTTACAACTTTCATTTCTTTTGCTTTAGTATTATTTGAGCCAGTAAGATCTGCAGAACCCCCTAATAAATTTGGCATATTTTTAAATATTAAATTTAAAGATAATTCACTTGCTTTTCTTGTCGCACAATTAGTTTTTTCTTCAAAATGTTTGTTTTTAAATTTGACTATATTTTTGGCCAGTTCATCGTTTTCGTTATTTGAAAAATAATTATTAAAATCTTTACTCTTAAAAACCTCAGAGTTTTTATTATCCCATTCATTTCTTATTTTAATATTTCTAACATGGAATTCTCTCCAAGCTTTTAATAAATCATTAGGTATTTCAAAAGCTTTATGACTCCAATTTAATTTTTTTCTTACTAAATCTATTTCGTCTTCACCAAGTGGAGATCCATGTGAAGATGCTTTACCAGATTTATTTGGAGAACCATAACCTATAGTTGTTTTACAAGCTATAATACTAGGCAACAAACTTTTTTTTGCTTCTATTATAGCCTCATCAATTTCTTCAAAATTATGACCATCAATTTTAATATAGTTCCAATTATATGATTCAAATCTTTTTTTAATATCATCAGAGTTTGATAGATCTGTAGAACCATCAATTGAGATTGAATTATCATCAAAAAACATAATTAATTTATTCAATTTTAAATGACCAGCTAGACTACACGCTTCGTGACTGAGACCTTCCATTAAACATCCATCTCCAGCAAAAACATATGTGAAGTGATCAATTAGTTTATTTGTAAATTTTGCTGATAATTTTTTTTCTGCTATTGCTAATCCGACAGCATTCGACAGTCCTTGTGATAGAGGTCCTGTTGTAGTTTCGATTCCAGGAGCAGCTCCAAACTCAGGATGACCTGCAGTAGGCTGATTAAGTTGTCTAAAATTTTTTATATTTTCAATAGTAATTCCATTATAGCCAAGTAAATATAAACAAGAGTATAGAAGCATAGATCCATGACCATTTGATACAATAAATCTATCTCTATCAATCCAATCTGGATTTTTAGGGTCAAATTTCAAATGCTCTTTAAATAATACAGTAGCAATATCTGACATGCCCATGGGCATACCTGGATGACCTGATTTTGCTTTTTGTACAGCATCCATAGATAAAAAACGAATACAATTTGAGAGTTCGCTCAAATTTGGAATTTTTTGATTTTTGTCCAATTATTAACCTCTATTATTTCTTTTATTCAAATATTTTAATATTAATTGCTTCATTACAGTGACAATTACAAAATTTCAAATTATAAAATAAATGTGGATAGTCTGTCAAAAATTAAGGAACTAAGAGAGAAAATCGAAGAATTACAAAATTATATGGAAGATTTTATAAATTCGCATCAAGCTAAAAAAAATAAAATACTAAATCTTGAAAGTGAAATCAAAGATATTAAACAAAATATGAATAAATATTTAGATGATCTAGAAGAGTTAATTAATCAAAAATAATGCCTGTCTATAAAGCATTCATATTAAATAAAGAGATAAGTGTAAATTATGATGAAAATCAAAAGGAAAAATTAGTTGAGTCTATAAATGCAATTAATATAAAATTAAAAAGTTACGATAATCAAAATGGAAAAATTAGTGATAGCAAACTGTTATCTTTTTTAGCAATCAAATTGCAAGCAGAGTTATTAGATTTAAAAAAAAATAAAGAAAGAGGTGTTAGTTTAGGAAAAAAAATTGAAGATTTTAATACTGAAAATATTAGTCTTAATGACAAAGTTTATAAATTACGCGAACAAAATGAATCATTAAAAAAAGAAAATGATTTAATAAATCTAGAATTAATTAAAATACAAAGTCAAATAGATATAATTATAAACTTAGTTAAAAAAACTTATGAATAACAACCTAATAAATAAAAAAAAAGAATTTAGAAAAAATCAAATTTTAGTAAGAAGAGAATTATGTTTGGCTGTTACCAAAGTTTTTGATAAATATTTGTTTGAAGAATTTTTTAATAATATAAAATTCGACAATATCAATGTAGTATCAAGTTTTGTTTCAATAAATACTGAAATTAATACTAATGAATTAAATAATTATATTTTAAAAAAAAATAAAAATTTGTGTTTACCAGCAATTCTAAAAAAAGATAGTCATCTGGTATTTAGAAAATTTAACAATAATCATGAAATGATTGAAGGTTTTAAGAAAATTAAAGAACCTCCACATACCAATGAAATTTTATTACCAGAACTTCTTTTTGTTCCTTGCCTAGCATATGATAAATATGGTTTTAGACTAGGTTATGGAGGTGGATATTATGATAGGACTTTTAGTTATTTAAAAAATAATAAAATCAAATTTATTTCTGTCGGTTAT
>MDSV01214020.1_pt1 | contig 16648 bp, 21 predicted proteins | sample 810851 | NCBI WGS metagenome assembly MDSV01 (sample SAMN05326640, study PRJNA326480) | marine metagenome | isolation source: seawater | place: Atlantic Ocean: North East | collected 2012 | reverse complement strand
GTTGCATATGTTCGTTTTGCTTCTGTTTACAAAAATTTCAAAGAAGCGAAAGATTTTGAGCAGTTTGTGGGCAATTTAGATGACAATAAATCATAATTTTTATCTCGATCTTGCTTTTAAATTAGCGGAAATAAACTTAGGTAAAACTAAATTAAACCCCTCTGTAGGATCTGTTGTTGTTAAGAATAATACAGTTATATCATCTGGAGTAACATCTTTAAATGGAAGACCCCACTCAGAATTTAATGCTTTAAATAATGTGAAAAATTGTTCAGGAGCATCACTGTATACTACTTTAGAACCTTGCACACATCATGGCAAAACTCCTCCGTGTGTAAATATTATTATAAAAAAAAAAATTAAAAATGTTTATTATGCTTTTGAAGACCCTGATATTAGGACTTTTAAAAAAGCAAAAAAAATTTTTAATCAAAAGGGTATTAAAAGTAAATTAATACGAACAAAAAATTATAGTAAATTTTATAAAAGCTATTTTATCAATAAAAAAAAATCTATACCATTTGTTTCTGCAAAAATCGCAATATCAAAAGACTTTCTAACAATTAATAAAAGAAGTAAATGGATTACAAATAAAACTTCTAGAAATATTGTTCATTTATTAAGAAGTAAATATGATTGTATTTTATCAACATCTAAATCTATTAATCAAGATGACTCTTTACTTAATTGTAGAATAGATGGATTAAATAATAATAAACCTGATTTATTTATTATTGATTTAAAATTAAAATTGAAAAAAAAATTATCATTAGTTAAATATATTAAAATTAGAAATACCTACCTAATTACTAACAAAAAAAACTATAATAAAACTTCGACGTACAAAAAATTAGGATATAAAATTATATTGATTGATAAATTAGATGATAAAAATGATTTAAAATCATTATACAAAAAGATTTATAAAATTGGATATTCTAGAATATTAATTGAAACTGGTTTAACATTTTTAAATAACTTAATTAAAAATAAAATGATTCATGATTTATATATTTTTAAAAGTAATAAAAAATTACGTAAAAATGGTAAAAATAACGACGCAGTGAAATATTTGAAAAAAATTAATCCCAAATTACTAACAATTAATTTAAATGGTGATAATCTTTTTAAAAAAGAATTTTAATTATGTTTAACGGAATAATTTTTAATACTGGAAAAGTAAAGAACATAAAGAAAAACAAAAATAGTATTTATGTTGGAGTAGAAACAAAAATAAATTTTAATAATAAAGATTTGGGTGCATCTATTTGTTGTAACGGAGTTTGCCTTACAATTGAAAAAGTAAATAAAAATATGGTATTTTTTTATGTTTCAAAAGAAACTTTAAAAAGATCAAATTTTAAAACTTTAAAATTGAACCAAGAAATAAATTTAGAAAAATCCCTTTTTTACGGCAAAAATATATCTGGTCACTTCATTCAAGGTCATGTTGACACTGTAGCAAAAATTAAAAAGATAAGTTTTATAGATAAAACTTGGGTAGTTAATTTTAAAATTTTAGATAATAAATTAAATAAATTTTTGTTAGAAAAAGCTTCTATTTCTATAAATGGTGTTTCGCTAACTATTTCAAAAACTTATCAAAATTTTTTTGAGATAACTGTAATTCCACATACTTTAAAGCTTACTAATTTAAAGAATTTAAAAATTAATAGCCTCGTAAACGTAGAGTTAGATATATTTGGCAAATATATGTACAAGTATAATAGTTAAATGCCTAAAAATAAATTTTCAAAAATTTCCTCGATTATTCAAGATGCTAAAAAAGGAAAGATGTTTATTTTAGTAGATGACAAAAATAGAGAAAATGAAGGAGATCTAATTATTCCCGGGTCTAAATGTAATTCCGGAAGTATTAACTTTATGGCCAAACATGGAAGAGGGTTGATTTGTTTAGCTTTAACAAAAAAACAAGTTGGTAATTTAAAATTACCATTAATGTCATCAATTAATAAATCCAGAATGCAAACTGCTTTTACCATATCCATTGAAGCCAAAAAAGGAATTACAACAGGTATCTCGGCACAAGATCGCGCCAGGACAATCAAAACGGCAATCAATCCTAAAGTAAAAAAAAGTGAAATCGTATCTCCTGGACATGTTTTTCCTATTGTAGCTAGAAACGGCGGAGTCTTAGAGAGAGCTGGACATACTGAAGCATCAGTGGACATATCTAAATTATCTAAATTAAACCCAAGTTCAGTTATATGTGAAGTTATGAATGAAGATGGCAGAATGGCTAGATTAAATGATCTTTTTAAATTTTCTAAAAAACATAAAATAAAACTAGCATCTATTGAAGATTTAATTTCTTATCGTTTAAAATATGAAAAACTTGTTAATAGAGTAACTTCGAAATCATCTACTATTAAAAAAATCGGTAGAGTAAGCATTTATATCTATAAAAATAAATTAGAGAACAATACTAATTTTGTAATTACAAAAGGTAAACTTAATCAAAAAAAATCAATACCAGTAAGAGTACTCTCAGATAAAATAAAAAATAAAAATATTTTAAATAATAATAAAATTAAGAAATCATTAAAATTGATGTCTAAATTTAAGAATTTTTCGTTATTGATCATAAATAATAAAAATAATATTTCTAAGGAAAATAATATAAATACCTTGAGGTATTATGGTATTGGAGCTCAAATTATTAAGGATCTTAATATAAAAAATATGATATTAATTTCTAGAAGTAAAAAAAAGATTATTGGTCTTGATGGTTTTGGTTTAAAAATAAAAAAACAAATTATTATAAAATGAAAAAAATATTAATTGTAAGTGCGGATTATTATAAGGAAATTTCAAAAAATTTAGTTTTAAATGCTAAAAAAAGACTTTTTAATAGAAAAATTAAAGTAAGTCTTCTTAATGTGCCAGGTGTTTATGAAATTCCAATAGCAATAAGAAAAAATATAAATAAGTATAACGGCTTTGTTGCTTTAGGTTGTGTAATAAAAGGTCAAACTCCTCATTTTGATTTGATATGCTCATCAACATTTAATTCAATTTTAAATCTTTCTATTTCATTTAATAAACCGATCGGCAACGGTATAATTACTGCATACAATATAAATCAAGCTCGTCAGAGATGCAAAAGTATCAATATTAAAAAACCTAATAAAGGGTCAGAAGCTGCTAATGCAGTAATGTCTATTTTAGAAAATGGACCCCAAAAAATCTAAAAATTTTTCCCCTCGCATAAAAGTAATTCAAAAACTTTATAATTCTTTAATGAATCCAGATTCTTTAATTGATTATCCCAAAAGTCAGTATAAAAAATTTATTAAAGATGTTGTTACTGGTACTTTAGAGCGGTCTGAACTTATTAAAAAACAAATTAATATATATTTAGCTAATGATATTGATCTAAAAAAAACAGATAAATTATTAAAAATAATATTATTTGCTGCAATTTTTGAGCTCATGTTCAAACATAACACTCCAAAAAAAGTAATAATTAATGAATATTTATTAGCTTCAGAAAATTTTTTAGAAAAAATCCAAATCGGTTATTTGAACGCTATTCTTGATAAAATATCCAAAGAATTACGAAAAGATGAGTAAAAAAACAGTTAATTCTTTGAAGTTTAGCTTGCGTTTTTTATATTAATTTGGCATTTATGCGATTTATATCATGACAAATTATTTAGAATTACTTTACTTAATTTCCTTTATAGGTGTATTAGCAGTTGCTTATAGTTATTTATTATCTGGTCAAATAATTTCTGCGAGTGCGGGAAACTCAAAAATGCAAGAAATTGCAGAGGCAATTCAGATAGGCGCAAAAGCTTATTTAAACAGACAATATAAAACTATAGCTGTTGTGGGAGTAATTGTTTTAGCTATCGTAACTTATTTTTTTAACTATCTTGTTGGAATAGGCTATTTCATAGGAGCTTTTTTATCAGGAGTAGCTGGATATGTAGGAATGCTTATTTCTGTTAAGGCCAATGTAAGAACTGCCGAAGCAGCAAGACACAGTCTACAATCTGGTTTAACAATTGCCTTTAAGTCTGGAGCTATTACTGGTTTGCTCGTTGCGGGTTTAGCTTTATTGGCAATAACAATTTACTATATTATTTTAATAAATTTAAACGTAGATAATAGAGAAATCATTAATGCTTTAGTTGCTCTAGGATTTGGAGCTTCTCTTATATCAATTTTTGCAAGGCTTGGTGGTGGAATTTTTACAAAGGGCGCTGATGTTGGAGCGGATTTAGTAGGAAAGGTTGAGGCAGGTATTCCAGAAGATGATCCAAGAAATCCAGCCGTGATAGCTGATAATGTTGGTGATAACGTAGGAGATTGTGCAGGGATGGCTGCTGATTTATTTGAAACATACGCTGTAACAATTGTTGCTACAATGGTTTTATCTTCGATTTTCTTTCCTAATGATTATAATTTAATGGTTTATCCTTTAGCTATAGGTGGAGCATGTATTATTACATCTATCATAGGAACTTGGTTTGTTAAACTCGGTAAGAGTAAAAATATAATGGGTGCCTTATATAAAGGTTTTATTGTTACTGCTTTAACATCTCTTTTAATTTTATATCCTGTTACCAATTCAATTGTAGGTCTAACTAATGATTACAATAATAATGTAAAAATGTTTAATGGTATGGATTTATATATTTGTGGTGTTGTTGGCTTTGTAATTACAGGACTATTGATATGGATAACTGAATACTATACAGGAACTAATTATCGACCTGTTAAATCAGTTGCTCAATCCTCTACAACAGGCCATGGAACCAACGTCATTCAAGGTCTGGCTATATCAATGGAAGCAACTGCTATTCCAGCTTTAATTATTGTAGCAGGTATTTTATATACTAATGAATTAGCTGGATTATATGGAATTGCAATAGCTGTAACTTCAATGTTGGCTTTAACAGGAATGGTCGTTGCTTTGGATGCTTATGGACCAGTAACAGATAATGCTGGAGGTATTGCTGAAATGTCCAAACTTCCAAAAAATGTTAGAAAAACAACTGATGCATTGGATGCAGTTGGAAATACAACAAAAGCTGTTACTAAAGGATATGCTATTGGTTCAGCGGGATTAGGGGCCCTAGTATTATTTGCTGCTTACACGGAGGATATAAAATATTTTTCTACTGTAAAAGGATCAGCACTTGAGGGAGTTACAGTCACTTTTGATTTATCAAATCCATTTGTAGTTGCTGGTTTATTAATAGGAGGAATGCTACCTTATTTATTTGGTTCAATGGGGATGCAAGCAGTTGGTAGAGCAGGTGGTTCTGTTGTAATAGAAGTAAGAAGACAATTTAAAAAAATACCTGGAATAATGAAAGGTAAACGAAAACCAGATTATGGTAGGTTAGTTGACTTATTAACAAAGGCCGCCATCAAAGAAATGATTGTTCCTTCTCTTTTACCAGTTTTATCTCCTGTGATTTTATATTTTGTAATTTTACAAATTGGAGGAATGGAGGCAGCTTTATCTTCATTGGGCGCTATGTTGTTGGGTGTTATAATTACCGGATTGTTTGTAGCCGTATCAATGACTGCTGGAGGTGGCGCATGGGATAATGCAAAAAAATATATTGAAGATGGAAATTTTGGTGGTAAAGGGTCAGAGGCTCATAAATCAGCAGTGACAGGTGATACTGTTGGAGATCCTTATAAAGATACAGCAGGACCAGCTGTAAATCCAATGATCAAAATTACTAATATTGTAGCCCTGTTACTTTTAGCGGTTATAGCACATTAAATCTTACCTATTACTATACATTTTTTCTTTTATACTATTTAGGAATTTTTCTACAAAACTTTTCTTAGCTAAATCATTTTCGGTAACTTCATTTGAGAAAGAAAGTTTATTTAAATCTTTTTTTGTAAAAAACCTTTTTGTTTTTAAAATACCGTATTTATCAAAAGTTAAAACTAGTACATTATTCTCACGTAAAACATTTTGTCCCAATTTGTAGAATTTACCTTTTTCAAAGACTCTTTCAATATAAATCCAATCCAATTCATTATTCGCACCTTTTGAATGTGGTTGACCAATAATATTTACTGCGTCATTTATATTAGATAAATTCACCATTAATTTTTTAGATCTATTTTCTAAGAAAACTATACCATGCTTATTTTTAGCATCATTTAATTGACATCCCTGTAATAAAATTATTATAAGAGTAATTAATATTGTTTTGAAATGTTGAATTTTAAAAAGCATAATAATAATCTTTATAATACTGCATTAAATTTATCTAGGAATTTATTCTTCTATAAAAAATTAGGGTTAAAAGATACGTTTGAAACTCGTATTTATCTAATGTTTATTCATTTTTCAATCTTTATGATTATTTTTAAAAAAAAGGACTCTAAATTTGATCAAAATTCTTATGATAATTTTTTTCATAGTATCGAAAACAACCTCAGAGAACTAGGTTTTGGTGACGTAACAGTAAATAAAAAGATGAAAGAGTTTAATAAAATATTATACGATATTTTACTCAAACTAGATCTTAGTAAAGAAAATGGTAAAAATTTTTTACTTAATACAGATCTGATTAACAAGTACTTTGAAAGCTTAAATTCAAAAGAAACCAACAATTTAAGCCATTTTGGTGACTATATTAAAAAATTTTTTAATTATTGTTTTGAACTCCCCCTTAATAATATGTTAGATAAGGCCATTAACTTTAAATATTAATATGGCTGTACCAAAAAGAAAAACATCTGTTTCCAGAAAGAGAATGAGAAGATCTCACCATAAACTATCATCAGTAAATATTGTTGAAGATAAAAAATCTGGTGAATACAAACTTTCTCATCACGTAGACCTAAAAACAGGTTATTATAACGGAAAAAAAATTCTAGATATTTAAGAATATATTTATGTCTAAAATAATTTCGATTGCTATAGATGCAATGGGAGGAGACAATTCTCCAGATAAAACTATTGAAGGTATAAAATTTTTCATAGACAATAATAAAAACAAGGATTATTTATTAAATATTTTTGGTAAAGAGCAGGAAATCAAAAAAACCCTGGATAAATATAAAATAGTTTCGAATTTAATCAATATTATTGACTCAAAAAACATTGTATCTGACGAAGAGTCGCCAATGACAGCAGTAAAAAATTCAAAAAATACTAGTATGTGGAGTTGTATACAACACCAACTCGAGGGTAAATCAGATATAAGTTTGTCAGCAGGCAATACAGGTGTTTTATTAGTTGTTTCAAGGATGATCTTAAAAATGATGAACGGTGTTAGCAGGCCAGCATTAGCAGGCTTATGGCCAAATCAAAAGGGTATGAATGTGGTTTTAGACTTAGGAGCTAATATCGAATGCAATGAAGATAATCTTGTTGATTTTGCTGAATTAGGTTCTGCTCTCTTCAAATCATTATTCCCTTCAGAAAAACCTAAGGTTTCACTTTTAAATATTGGTTCTGAAGAAATAAAAGGTACTGAAATTTTAAAAACTGCATCTAAAAAATTAAAAGATTTATCAAATGATGATAATTTTATTTATAATGGGTATATAGAAGGAAATAATATTATGTCAGGTAATTCAAATGTAATTGTGACAGATGGATTTACAGGAAATATTGCTTTAAAAACTGCAGAAGGAACAGCAAAATTTATCACAAATAACCTGAAACAATCTTTAACAAAAATGTCATTAATTTTTTCTTATTTTTCACTGAAGAATTTTAAAGATAAACTTGACCCTCGAAAATATAATGGAGCAATTTTTTTAGGTCTTAATGGTCCAGTGGTAAAAAGTCATGGTGGTATAGACTCAACTGGTTTTTATTATTCACTTGATTTATGTTATAAAATTGTAAAAGGTAATTTAATGTCTCAAATCAAAAAAAATTTAAATCATTCTAAAAGTGTTAAATAAAAAAATTATTAAAAATGATATAACCGAAACTCTTTGCAAACAAACAGGATACTCTCAAGCTCTTTCCAAAAAGATTATAGATGATTTAATAGTTGTTTTGATTAATAATATTAAATTTGGAAAATTAACTTTAAAAAATATTGGTTCTTTTAAAATTATTGATAAAAAGGAAAGAATAGGAAGAAACCCTAAAACAAAAGAACAATTTATTATATCCGCGAGAAAAACTTTAAGTTTCATTCCCTCGAAAAAAATTTTAAAAGATCTTAATGAGTAAACTAATTAATATCTCAGAATTATCGAAAATATTAGACTTAGTTGATCCAAAAACAAAAAAACCCCTTAATCATGTTTTGAGATACTGGGAAAAAGAGTTTAATTTAATTAAACCTAAAAAGATTAATAATCGAAGGTATTATTCCGCGAAGCAAGTTGAAATTGTAAAAATGATTAAATTTTTACTCAGAAATAAAGGGATGACTATTTCTGGTGTAAAAAATATATTAAACATGAATATAAATAAACTTGACGTTGATAATGTTCATGGTTTAAAAGCTGACTACTATAAAGAATTTTTTAAAAAAAAAAGTAAAGCATTATTACAAAAAATTAATAACTTAAAAAATTATGGCAAAAAAAACTCATCTTAAGGTTCGAATGGTTCCAGAAAGTAACCCAGATAGTAAATTTATTTATTATGCAAAAAAACCAACTAAAGGTGAAAAAGTTAAAGAAAAACTTAAATTAAAAAAATACAATCCGAACACTAGAAAACATGAATTTTTTGTAGAAAAAAAATTACCACCGCATAGTAAATAATTATTTTTTTTTAAAATTTCTAAACTCGTAATCAATAAAAGCATTAATCATAGATATCCATATTTTTTGTGTAATTTTAGGGTCTATATTTCTTTTTTTAGATTTAGCTTCGATGTTTTTAAGTATAGTCTTAATCCTTTTTCTATCTACGATATCTTTTTTAAATTTTTTATTTTTAATTACTTGATCAACAAGTTTTGTTCTTCTTTTAATAATATCTAATAAAATATTATCTAATTTATCTAATTTTTTTCTAATTAAGAGTATGTTTTTGTTTTTCATAGCGACAATATAAAGATTTAAGATAAGCCAATTAAATATATATTGCAAATTATGTATTTAAGTGAGAACAAAATAAATAAACTATTTCTGAATTGGCTAAAAGGCACTTTACTATTAGTATTTTCAATAATAATAATTGGTGGTTTAACAAGATTAACAAACTCAGGTCTATCAATCACAGAATGGGAGTTGTTCGCTGGAGTTTTTCCTCCATTAAATGAAAATTCATGGATTGATTACTTTAATCAATATAAAAAAATACCTCAGTATAAAATACTTAATTTTGATATGTCGCTAAGTGAATTCAAGGTAATATTTTACTGGGAATATGTTCATCGGGTATTTGCTAGGTTTATAGGAATATTTTTTCTAATACCTTTAATATATTTTTATTATTCAAAGAAAATAGAAAATAATTATATGAACATCTGTTATTTAATATTTTCATTAATACTTTTTCAAGGAATTATAGGATGGTATATGGTTAAAAGTGGATTAGTAAATGACATTTCAGTTAGTCATTACAGATTGTCAATTCATCTAATTACAGCAATATTTATTATTTCATTACTGTTTTGGTTAATAAAAAATGTTTCATCAAAATCTAACAAAATTTTTTTCAGAATTTGTAAAACTAATGTACCATTTTTAATTTTAATTTTATTAATTTTTATTCAAATAATATTAGGAGCTTTTGTTTCTGGATTAGACGCTGGAAAAATTTATCAAACTTGGCCAATGATGGATAAAAATTATTTTCCAGATGATATTAATAAAGAAAATATAAAAATTTTTTTAGATTTTGATAACCATTCTTTAGTTCAATTTTACCATCGAAATATAGCTTATTTATTAATCTTATACGTTTTATTTTTAACCTTATTTATCTACAAAAAAAGATTGATTAATCTCTATAAGCCATTAAAGATATTATTATTTTTTTTAATATCACAGGTAATATTAGGCATATTAACTCTTGTAAGCGGTCTTAATATTTTTTTAGCTTCAATCCATCAAATTACAGGTGTGTTGCTAGTATTTAGTGCGTTAAATCTGTACTATTTACAAACTAAATAAATTGACTTTAAAGCACATTCTTTGTATTTATCGCCATTAATCATGACACCTTTTATTAAAAAGAAAGATATAAAAAAAGACTGGTATATCATTAATGCTCAGAACGCTGCAGTTGGAAGATTAGCAGCTTATATATCTAAAGTCTTAAGAGGAAAAAATAAACCCACTTTTAACCCTCACATGGATAATGGAGATTTCGTTGTAGTGACTAATATAGATAAGATTAAATTTACAGGAAAAAAATTTACTAATAAAAAATATTATAGACATACAGGCCATCCTGGTGGAATAAAAGAGACAACTCCTAATACATTTAAAGAAAAGAATAAAACTGAACAAATTTTAAAATTAGCAGTTAAGAGAATGTTACCTGGGGGTCCACTTGCTAAAAAACAGCTTACAAAATTAAAAATTTATAATGGTGATAAACATCCCCATGATGTTCAAAAACCAAAAATTATAGAATTTGAAAAATTACACAAAAGCAATACAGTTAAATAATGGTACAAACTAATCAAACTTCTGCAAAAATTAAAAAAATCAAATTAGATTTTAAAGATAGTAAATATGCTACCGGGAGAAGAAAAAGATCAATAGCTAAAGTTTGGGTAAAAAAAGGATCTGGAAATATTCATGTTAACGGTCTAAAAATGAACGAATATTTTAAGAGACCAGTCCATCAAATTATTGTTACAAGACCTTTAGAAATTTCACAAGTTGCGTCAAGTTATGATGTTAAATGTTCAGTGAAAGGTGGTGGATTGTCTGGTCAAGCAGGTGCTATAATTTTAGGTATCTCTAAAGCACTAATTACTCATGATGAAAATTTGAAAAAAGATTTAAAAAAAGATAAACTCACCACAAGAGACTCGAGAGTAGTCGAGCGAAAAAAATACGGTCATAGAAAAGCTAGAAGAAGCTTTCAATTTTCCAAAAGATAATCATTTAAGTTTAACTATTATTAAAGACGATGATATAAGATGTTATGTCTGCACATAATAAAATAAATATAGCTCTAGTTGGAGCAACAGGATATACAGGTTTAGATCTTATTTTGATGCTATCAAAGCATCCTAAAGTAAGTATTAAATATCTATGTGCTACAAAAAATTTGGGTAAGAAAATAAATTATTTTGACAAAAGAATTAAAAAAAGTTTACCTAAATTATCCTCTGTAAAAAAAATTAAATGGAACAGTATAGATTTAGTATTTTTATCGTTGCCTAATGGTGAGGCACAAAAGCTAATTAATAAAGTTTATACAAAAAATAAAAAATTAAAGTTTATTGATTTATCAGCTGATTTTAGAATAGTAAATCCAAAAATTTATGAAAAAAATTATAAAATAAAACATAAAGCAAAAAATTTAATTAAACATTCTATATATTCGATACCAGAACTTAATAAAAAAATTGATAATAAAATTAGAATAATTTCAAATCCAGGTTGTTATCCAACATCTGTGCAAATTCCGCTTATACCATTAATTAGAAATAAGTTAATAAAAAATTATAATATTACTATTGACTCAAAATCTGGTTATTCAGGTGCAGGTAAAAATTTAGAAAAAAAATTCTCACATAAAAATTTGTATTCATCTACATTTGCATACAGTACGAAAAATCACAGACATATCTGTGAAATTGAGCAGCAGTTATTTAAATTTACAAAAAGAAAAATTGAGTTTTCATTCAACCCTCATTTATTACCTACATTTAGAGGTATATTAACCTCCATTTACGTGTATTTAAAAAAAGGTAAATCAGCAAATATTTTAAGAACTGCATTAATAAAATTTTATAAAAAATCAAAATTCATAAGAGTTTTAAAATTAAATTCATCACTAGGGTCTGGCAATGTGTTAAATACTAACAATTGTGAAATATCTATTTGTGAAACAAAAATAAAAAATAAGTTAATTATTCTCTCAGCTATAGATAATTTAGTAAAAGGAGCCTCTGGTCAAGCTATACAAAACATGAATTTATTATACAATTTTCCTGATCATTTGGGTTTAGAATGAAGTTAATTATTTTTATATCATTAATTTTTTTTTTATCAAATTGCAGTAAACCTAGAACAGCTTTTATTTGTGGCGATCATGTATGTGTTAATAAGGCTGAAGCCGAACAATTTTTTGAAGATAATCTTTCAATTGAAGTAAAAATTATTGACAATAAGAGCAATGATAAAGAGGATCTTGTTGAGCTAAATTTAAAAGATAATTCTTTAGTTAATAAAGAAATAAGTATTTCTACAAAAAAATCTACTAACAAACCAATTAAAATACTTTCAAATAAAGAAGTTGTTAAAATAAAAAAAAAAATAAAAGATAAAAAAAAAGAAAAAAAAACGGCTAAAAAATTAATTAAAAAGGAAGATCAAAAATTAAAAAAAGTAACAAAACAAAAAAAACCTAATGATATAGAAAAAAAAATATTTAAAAATAATGTTAATAAAAAAAGAAAAGACATAGTTGATGTTTGTACAATACTAGAAAAATGTAGTATTGATGAAATATCTAAATATTTATTAAAACAAGGAAAAAATAAGAAATTTCCGGATATAACTACTAGGCAATAATTTTAATGAGAAAATTAAATATCGCAATAATTGGCTTGGGTAATATTGGCAGCTATCTATTCAAATATCTTAAAGAAAATAAAAATATTTTAACAGAAAAGAATAATTGCATTCCTATTGTAAAATTCGTTTCAGCCAAGAATAAAAAAAGGAAAAGAAATATTAGTATTAAAAAAACTCAATGGTTAAATAACTATATGGACGCAACAAAAAATAAAGAGGTTGATTTAATAGTAGAATTAATAGGAGGTGCAGAAGGTCCAGCTAAAAAATTGGTTTTTAATGCTTTAAAAAATAAAAAACACGTTGTAACTGCCAATAAAGCATTAATTGCAAAATATGGAGATCAGTTATCTCGAATAGCTGAAAAAAATAAAGTTAATTTAGAATTTGAAGCATCCGTTTGTGGTGGAGTTCCTATTATAAGATCTTTGAAAGAAGGTCTAATAGCAAATAAAATCTTAAGAGTTTACGGAATTCTAAATGGTACATCAAATTATATACTTTCATCAATGGATAAAGAAAATAAAAGTTTTAAAGAAGTTTTGTCAAAAGCGAAAGAATTAGGCTACGCTGAAGCAAATCCATCAGCAGATTTGAATGGTGATGATGTTTCATCTAAATTAAAAATTTTATCATCTCTTTGTTTTAATTCGTTTTTAAATAATAATATTTATGTAGAGGGTATCAAGGATATTGATAAGTCAGATATAGATAACGCTAAAAAGTTAGGATACAAAGTAAAATTATTAGGTTTTGCAGAACTTATTAATAACAAGATTTATCAAAGAGTGCATCCTACTTTAATAAAAAAAGATTCTTACCTAGCCAGCATTGATGGTGTACTAAACGTTGTAATAGTTGACGGTAAACCTGTTGGTCAAAGCACTATTCAAGGCGAAGGAGCTGGACCTGCAGCCACAACTTCCGCACTTATATCTGATATTTCTTCAATTTTAAGAGGTAACATAAAATTTCCTTTTTCAGTTTCCAGCAAGGAGAGGAAAAAATTAAAATTTGAAAAAATAGATGATAGAACTTTCTCAGCTTATTTACGTTTTGATGTGGTTGATAAACCTGGTGTATTATCAAATATTACTAATATTTTTTCAAAAAATAAAGTCTCGATAAAAAGACTAGTTCAAAATCCTGATAAAAATAAAAAATCATCTTCAATAATAATCATTACGCACAATTGTAAAGATAAATTTTTAAAAAAAATTATAAAAGAAATTTCAACAAAGAATTATATTAAACGAAAACCAAAATTAATAAGAATTGATAATATTTAGATGTCAATTGATAAAAAATTTCTAAATTTATTTACTAAAGTTACAGAAAAAGCTGCAATTGGAGCTTCAAAATTTATTGGGAAAAAAGATAAAATTGCTGCTGACAAGGGTGCAGTAGATCCAATGAGAAGAGAATTAAATAAAATCAATATGGAGGGTACCGTAGTAATTGGCGAGGGTGAGATGGACGAAGCTCCTATGTTATATATCGGTGAAAAGCTTGGTACTTTAAATGGACCAAAATTTGATATAGCTGTGGATCCACTCGAAGGAACTAAATTTACAGCAAACGGTGAACCAAATGCGTTTTCTGTGTTAGCCATATCTGAAAAAGGAGGTTTATTGTCTGCACCAGATACTTATATGGAAAAAATTGTAATTGGATCAAATCTTCCAAAAAATTTGATGGATTTAGACAATAGTGTAAAAAAAAATATAGAATTATTAGCTGAAGCAAAAAATAAAAAAATTTCTGAATTGAACGCTTGTGTTTTAAAAAGACCAAGACATGATCACATTATTAAAGAATTGAATAATTTGAATGTAAATATTAATTATATTACTGATGGGGATATTGCTGGAGCACTTAGTGTAATCGGTGATAATCCTAAAAATGATATTTATTATAGTACTGGTGGAGCACCAGAAGGTGTAGTAGTTGCAGCTGCATTATCTTGTTACGGTGGTCAAATTCAAGGTAAATTAGTTTTGAATGAAGAAGAGAAGGTTAGAGCTAAAAAACTTGGTATTACAGATTTTAAAAAAAAATACAATATAGAGGACATGGTAAAAGGGGATGTAATTTTTTGCGCCACAGGCGTAACATCTGGAGATTTAGCTAAAGGAGTTAAAGATTTAGGTAATGAATTTGAAGTAAATACATTTGTGCTACATAAAAGTAATAAAATTATTAAGTCAGTGACCAATATCTACAATAAATGAATTCACTTTCTTTAAGCGGAAAAAATTGGGTACTTAAAAGATATAGTGAAGAAAAATCCTCCTTTTTGAAAGAAAATTTTTCATTAGATGAAATTACATCAAAATTATTATCAATAAGACAAATTGAAAAAGATGATGTTATTTCATTTTTAAACCCATCAATTAAAAATTTTTTGCCAAATCCTTATAATCTTACTGATATGAAGAAATCTACATTAAGAATTGCTAAAGCGATTAATCAAAAAGAAAAGTTAGGAATTTTTGGTGATTATGATGTTGATGGAGCAACTTCTACAGCTCTATTGGGAAATTATTTTTCAGAATTAAATTTAGAATATGAAACCTATATACCTGATCGAAGAAAAGAAGGTTATGGTCCTTCAGTAAAAAGTTTCAAGGAATTGATAAATAAAAAAGTAAAAGTAATATTTACCGTTGATTGCGGAACTCTTTCATTTGATGCAATTAATTTTGCAAAAAAAAACAAAATAGACGTTATTGTTCTTGACCATCATCAATCAGAAGTAAAATTGCCGAATGCATTTTCGATAGTTAATCCTAATCGCATAGATGATAAATCCAATTTACAATATTTATGCGCAGCAGGCGTTTCTTTTATGTTTTTAGTATCTTTGAATAGAGAATTAAGAAATAAAGATTGGTTTATTAAAAATGATATAAAAGAACCTAATTTAATTGAATATCTTGATTTAGTTTCACTAGGAACCGTATGTGATGTTGTTCCATTAATTGGATTAAATAGGGCTATTGTAAAACAAGGACTAAAAGTTTTTAAATCAAAAAAAAACCTAGGATTAAAAACTTTATTAGATATTTGTAAAATTGAGGCGAGTCCATCAATTTATCACCTTGGATATTTACTTGGACCCAGAATTAATGCTGGAGGTAGAGTAGGCAAATGTTCACACGGGGCAAATTTATTATTAAATAAAGATCCTAAAAATTCTTTTAGATTAGCGTCAGAACTAGATCAATATAATAAAGAAAGGCAAATGCTTGAAAAAGATCTTTTAAAAAAAATTTTAAACCAAACAGCGGACTACTCCAAAGAACCTGTATTAATTTTAAGTGGTGACAATTGGCACGAAGGTGTAATTGGTATAGTTGCCGCTAGACTTAAAGATAAATTTAATAAACCAGTAATATTAATATCTTTAAGCGGTAATATTGGAAAAGCTTCCGCTAGATCAATAGTTGGATTTGATATTGGTTCAGTGATTATTTCAGCTACTCAAGAAAAAATTTTATTAAAGGGTGGTGGACATAAAATGGCAGGAGGATTTTCAATTAAAATTGAAAATATACATATATTAAAAGATTTTGTTTTTAAAAAATTTAGAGGATTAAATGAAGATTTAAAAAGTAAGAGAACATTATTTTTAGATAGTATCATTGCACCTTCCGCGATTAATTTAGATTTTTATAATAAAGTTGAACTATTATCTCCTTTTGGTTCAGGAAATCCAGAGCCAAAATTTATTATTGAAAACGTAAAAACTTTAAATGGAAAAGTTGTAGGTGAAAAACATATAAAATCAGTTTTGATTGGCGAGGATGGCTCTACTATAAAAACTATTGCTTTTAATGCCACAGATAACGATTTTGGAACCTATTTATTAAAAAAGAATAATAAATCATTTAATATTGCTGGAAAATTATCCCTAAATGAATGGAGGGGGCAATCAAATGTGGAGTTTATTATCGATGATATT